>Ga0207646_10000426_pt1 | contig 56305 bp, 59 predicted proteins | sample KBSK5502metaG_FD_184343 | JGI IMG/M metagenome (GOLD analysis project Ga0207646, IMG submission 184343) | Corn, switchgrass and miscanthus rhizosphere microbial communities from Kellogg Biological Station, Michigan, USA - KBS K5-50-2 metaG... | ecosystem: Host-associated > Plants > Roots >...
TCACATCCTCGCCCGTGGTCACCCGGACCACCTCCGGCCCGGTGATGAACATGTAGCCGGTCCCGTGCACCATGAACGTGAAGTCGGTGATCGCGGGCGAGTAGACGGCGCCGCCGGTGGCCGGCCCGAGGATCAGGCTGAGCTGGGGGATGACGCCGCTCGACTCGACGTTGCGCCAGAAGATCTCGGCGTAGCCCGCGAGCGACACGACGCCCTCCTGAATCCGCGCGCCGCCCGAGTCGTTGATGCCGATGATCGGGATCCGGTTGCGAAGCGCGAGGTCCATCACCTTGATGACCTTCTCCGCGAACACCTCGCCCAGCGAGCCGCCGAACACGGACGCGTCGTGGCTGAAGAGCATCACGTCGCGGCCATCGATCTTCCCCATGCCGGTGACGACACCATCGCCGGGGATGCGTTTCGACTCGAGGCCGAAGCCCGTGGCGCGGTTGGTCGCGAAGATGTCGATCTCCTCGAACGAGTTGCGGTCGACGAGCCTGGAGATGCGCTCGCGGGCGGTCAGCTTGTGCTTGGCGTGCTGGCGGTTGAAAGCCTCGGCGTCGCCGTGGCCGGCCTCGTACTTGCGCTGGCGCAGCAGGTTGAGCGGGTCGACCTTACGTGCAGGTTTTTGAGGGTCGCTCACCTCGCCTCCCCACCGTGTGGGGAGGTGGCGCCGCGCGAAGCGCCGCGCCGGAGGGGGGCGGCGGTCATGAACGCATTTCCAAGAACATCCAGCGGTGCCCCTCGAGGTCCTCGGCTCTGTAGCGCTTGCCGTTCTCGCTGTCCTCGAGCTCGGACAGGATGCCGGCGCCGCCGGCTCGGGCGCGCTCGTAGTGAGCGTCGATGTCGTCGACGTAGACCAGCACGCCGTCGATGATGTAAGGGACGGTCGACCAGCGCGCAGCCGCCTCGCACGACTCGCGGTGCTGCTTCGGGCCCTGGTAGTCGCGCGTGGGTGTCGCCAGCATGATCAGGCCGTGGTCGGTCTCCAGCTCGCCGTGGCTGAGCCGGCCCTCCTTGGTGACCATGCGCGTCCGCTCGCGGAAGCCGAACACCCGCGCCAGCCAGTCCATGGCCACGGGCCCATCGGCGTAGGCGATCATCGGGATGACACCCGGGTACTGCTCAGTCATTTCAGGCTTCGGTCGGACGATACTCGCCGAACACTCCGCGCAGCACGTCGCAGCACTCTCCGATGGTGACGTAGTCGGCCAGCGCTGACTTGAGCACGGGCAGCAGGTTGTCCGTGCCTCGGGCAGCCTCTTCGATCTCCGCCAGATGCTTCTCCACGACCGCCGTGGACCGGCGGGCCCGCAGCTCCTTCAGCTTCTCCGCCTGCTCGTCCTGCTGCCGCGGGTCCAGCCTCATGATCTCCACCTTGTCGGCGTCGTCCCGCGCGTACTTGTTGACGCCGACCACGATCCGGCTTCCCGACTCGATCCGCTGCTGGAAGCGGAATGCACTCTCCGCGATCCGCCGCTGAGTCCAGCCGGCATCGATGCACTTCACCGCTCCACCGCGCTCGTCGACCTCGGCCATGATCGCAAGCGCCTCGTCCTCGACGCGATCGGTCAGGTTCTCGACGTAGTACGAGCCGCCGAGAGGGTCCGCGACCGAGGGCACCGCCGTCTCATACCCGATCATCTGCTGCGTCCGCAGCGCCAGCTCGGCGGCCGGCTGCGACGGCAACCCGAGCGCCTCGTCGTACGCGTTGGTGTGGAGCGACTGCGTGCCTCCGAGGACCGCGCTCATCGCCTCCAGCGTGGTGCGCACGACGTTGTTCAGCGGCTGCTGCGCGGTGAGCGTGACTCCGCCGGTCTGGGTGTGAAACCGAAGCGCCTGCGACCTGGGATCGCGCGCGTGGAACCGGTCGCGCATGATCCGCGCCCACATCCGCCGCGCGGCGCGAAACTTCGCGACCTCCTCGAAGAAGTCCATATGGCACGCAAAGAAGAAGGAGAGGCGCGGCGCGAAATCGTCGATGGCCAGACCGGCCGCCAGCGCCGCCTCGACGTACGCCACCGCGTGGCTGAGCGTGAACGCGATCTCCTCGGCCGCGGTCGAGCCCGCCTCGCGCATGTGATAGCCGGAGATCGAGATGGTGTTCCAGTTGGGCAGGTTCTGCCGGCAGTAGGCGAAAAGGTCCGTGACCAGGCGCATCGAGGGCACGGGCGGAAATATGTAAGTGCCCCGCGCCGTGTACTCCTTCAGGATGTCGTTCTGAGTCGTGCCGGTGATCTTCTCGGACGCGACTCCCTGGCGCTCGGCGACCAGCTGGTAGAGGAGCAGAAGCATCGAGGCCGTGGCGTTGATGGTCATCGAGGTCGAGACCCTGTCGAGCGGGATGCCGTCGAGCAGGATCTCCATGTCCTCGAGCGAGTCGATGGCCACTCCCACCTTCCCGACCTCGCCGTTGGCCATGGGGTGGTCGGAGTCGTAGCCGATCTGCGTGGGCAGGTCGAAGGCCACCGAGAGGCCGGTCTGGCCCTGCTCGAGGAGGAAGCGGTAGCGCCGGTTCGACTCGGCGGCCGTGCCGAAGCCGGCATACTGGCGCATCGTCCAGAGTCGACCGCGATACATGTCGCGGTGGATGCCGCGAGTGAAGGGGAAGGACCCGGGCGGCGGCTCCTCGGCGCGCCGGTCCTCGACCGAGTAGACCGGCTTCAGCGGCAGCCCGCTGTCGTTTCTCGTGACTCCGTCCCCTTCGGTCATGCCTCCACGAGCTCTGTGAGGACGCCACCCATGCTCTTGGGGTGCAGGAAGGCGATCCGGGTCCCATGCATCCCGAGGCGCGGCACTGCATCGATGGCCTGCACGCCCGCTTCGCGGGCTTCGGCCAGTGCCTCTTCGATGTCTTCCACTGCGAAGGCGACGTGGTGCAGGCCCGGCCCTCGTCTGGCGAGGAACTTGCCCACCGGCGAGTCGTCGCGGAGCGCGCTCAACAGCTCGACCTCGCCTGAACCGGTGCGGATGAAAGCCGCCTCGAGGCCGTCCGTCTCGCTTATGGCGCGATGCACGAGCTCCGCGCCGAAAGCCGACTCGTACATACGGATCGACTCGTCTAGGTCGGCCACCGCCACGCCGACGTGGTGGATGCGGATCAGCACAAATCCATTCTGATCAGTACCGGTACCAGCCTTCTCCCGTTTTACGACCGAGCTTGCCGGCCTTGACCTTGGCCTCGAGCTGTGGCGAAGGCCGGTAGCGCTCGTCTCCGGTCGTCTCGAACATGTGCAGGCGCGCTTTGTACGTGACGTCCAGCCCGCTGAAATCGCCGAGCCGGAACGGGCCGAGCGGCCAGTTGAGACCCTTCTCGACCGCGGTGTCGATGTCCTCGAACGAGGCGACGCCCGCGTCGAGCAGGCGGTATGCCTCCTGGGTCGCCGCGTGAAGGATGCGGTTGACGATGAACCCGTCGATCTCCTTGTTGAGCAGCACCGGGGTGCGCCCCATCTTGCGGGCCATGGCCATCGCACGGTCGACCGTCTCGTCGGAGGTCTGCGGCCCGCGCACCACCTCCACCAGGTCCATGACCAGCACTGGAAAGAAGAAGTGCATGTTCACGCACCGCTCGGGCCGCTCTGTGGCATCCGCGATCTTGCTGATACCCATCGTCGACGAGTTGCTGGCGAGCACGGCATCCGGCGGGACCAGGCGGTCGAGGTCGGCGAAGATCGAGCGCTTCAGATTGAGGTCTTCGAACACCGCCTCGATCACGAAGGTCGCATGGCCAACGGCCTCCTGCAGTTCGGTGGACGTCTGGACGCGGCCGACAGCCGCCGCGGCCTCGACGCCGCTCAGCTTTCCCTTCTCGACCCGGCGCTGGAGGTGGCCGCGATTCGACTCCACCGCCCGCGCCAGCTGCTCCTCGCTCTCGTCCGTCAGCCAGACGTCGATGCCGTGAAGCGCCGCCTGCTGAGCGATCTGCGCGCCCATGCTCCCGGCTCCGACCACGGCCAGCACGTCCCCTCTCCCGCTCGTCGGGAGAGGGTCAGGGTGAGGGCTCATTACTGAAATCAGTAGGTCCCATCCTTATCGGGCTAGCCCGCGACAGAGAAGATCCTCGTCACAGCGTTGAGCGTGAGGATGTTCGGCAACAGGCCGTCGATCTTCAGCTTCCCGCGGAGGAGCTTCATGGCCACGCCCCTCCCCACCTCGTTGTAGTAAACGGGCAGCCCGAGCGGTCCGATCTTCAGGTTGCTCAGGTTCATCACCGTCTCGGCGTCGGTGCGGATGGTGATCGTCCGCGTCGGCCTGAGTCCGTTGTGGACGACGAGAGTGCCGCCCTTGAAGTCGAGCGTGACGCCCTCGTCGATGTCGGTGACCCAGATGCCGACCCGCGCCACCAGATGGTCGAAGTCGTCACGCTTGCCCTCGCCCGCCTTGACGTTGGCCTCGATCAGGCCTCCGAGCATCGATGCGAATGCGCTCGGCTCCTTGTTGGCGTAGGAGACCAGCTCGGCGGCGGTGGCGCGCCCTACTTTTCGTCGGGCCATTCGACGGGCACGCGCGTCGTGCACTCGGTCATCTCCTGCGACGCCTTCGTGTAGCGCACGATCGTCGGCAGGTCGCCCTTCAGCTTGAGCTTGCCCTGCAGCATGCCCTTGGTGGCGTCGAGCTGCTTGGTGGCAACCTCCTTCCATCGCGTGTAGGGAGCCGTGATCACGAAGTCGCACTTCTGGGCGTCGGCGGCGGGCCCGACCTTGATGTCGCGCGCCTCGCCGTCGAACAGGTCCATCACAACGCCGCGGGACTCGGGGAAATGCTTGTCGGGCTCAGCCTCGACGACCAGGCCGACCGTCCACTTCCAGCCCTTGGCGGCCGTCTTGTAGGTGCTGGACTTGTTCACCTCGTCCTTGAAGGCGCTCGCCCACTCGTTGGAAAAAGCCTTGACCGCCATCCTTACCTCCTCCGCACCGACTGCTACCGCCGAGAAGGTTACTCCGGCCCTAGGATTGGCCCACCTTGTCGGGACGAGAGGCGCCGTTCTTCGAGCCGCTCACCGCGCGTGACGCATGGTTCCTCTATGCCGAGCGCCCGGAGACGCCGCTGGACCTCGGCACCGTCTACGTGTTCGAGGGCGGATCGCGGCTGCCGGGCGGTCGCGGTGCCCTCGGGGTCGAGGAGACGATCCGCGAGCGGATCCACCTCGTGCCCCGCTACCGCCAGCGCATCCATCACGTGCCCTTCAACCTCTCGCACCCGGTGTGGATCGACGACCCGCACTTCGACCTCGGCGCGCACGTCCGCCGGGAGGTGCTCCCCCCGCCCGGGGATGGCACCTCTCTGCGCCGCCTGGTCATGCGCATCCTCGCCCGGCCTCTGGACATGCGGCGGCCTCTGTGGGAGATGACCATCGTCACAGGCCTGCGCGGGGATCGGGTGGTGCTCGTCAACCGCGCCCATCATGCGATGGTCGACGGCGTCTCGAGCGTCGACATCCTGACACTCCTCCTCGACACGACGCCAGAGGCCTTCACGCCCGCCCCACCCGGCGAGTGGAAGCCCAGGGCGGCGCCGTCGAACTGGCAGCTGATCCGGCCCATGCTCTGGAACATTCGTCCGTCCGCGCGCGAGGAGCGCAGCGTCGTGCCGGCGGTATGGAAGACGCGGCGACTCCCATGGTCCAGCCTCCTGAAGCTCGGAGGCAAGATGGCGACTCGGCGTCCGGACCTCTTTTTCAATCGCAAGATCGGGCCGCAGAGGACCGGCCGTGGCCTCAAGGTCCCGCTGGCTGCGTTCAAAGCGTTGAAGGAGCGCTACGGCTGCACGGTCAACGACGCGGTGCTGGCGGTGGTCTCCGAAGGGCTGCACCGGTGGTTCAAGGCGCGAGGCGAGCGCGTCCCCGAAAAGGTCCGTGTGTTCTGCCCCGTGAGCGTGCGTCCGGAGGACGGCCGCGGCCGGATCGGCAACCAGATCAGCGGGATGGTGCTCGAGCTGCCGACCGGCGACCTGGGCATGGAGGAGCGCCTCCGCCGCATCAACGTCACGACGGGCGACCTGAAGCGCACCCGACAGGCGGTGGCTGCCGACGCCCTGGTGGGCCTCGCCGACTGGGCGCCGCCCTCGTTGCTGGTGCTCGCGGGCCGGCTGATGTCGAACCCGCAAGCCGGCGCCAACATCAACGTCACCAACGTGCCGGGGCCGCAGTTTCCGCTGTACTCAGGCGGCGCGCAGCTGCTCGAGGTCTGGCCATTCGCGCCGCTCTATCCCTCGATGGGCCTCGGCGTGGCCATCGTCTCGTACAACGGCGACGCCTACTTCGGCCTGACTGCGGACCCGGGTCTCGTGCCCGACGTGGAAGACTTCACGACCAAGCTCCGCGAGGCTGCCGCGGAGTGCGTGGCTCTCGTCAGCTCCGCAACGTGAAGCGGATCGTGTTCTGGCCGATCGAGATCACGTCTCCGTGCTCGAGCTGCTTGTCGATGATCGGCTCGCCGTTGACCAGCGTGCCGTTCGTGCTGCCCAGGTCGCTGATCCAGTAGGCGCCCGCGCGCACCTCGATCCGGCAGTGGCGCCCTGAGGTTGCCGGGTCGCCGATGATGATGTCGTTGTCCGGAGCGCGTCCGACGGTCGCGCTCTCCCCAGGGATGCCGACCTCGCGGCTGGCGAACGGGCCCGTCTCGAAGGTCAGCTTGGCGGGCGCCTCGGCGCTCACCGGCTGCGGCACTGCATTCAGGGCCAGCGTCTCCCTGGTCGCGCCCGACTGCGGCGGCTGCCAGGCGGGCATGATCGACGTCGCCTCGGTGCCGCCCGCCTCGGCTGACTGCTGTCCGTTGGCGGGGTCCAGGCCTCCCGGCCAGGCAATCATGGTTGACGCGATCGGACTGGCGGCCGGCGCGGCCGGCGGTGCGGGCGCTGGCGGCGCGGGCGCCGGCGGCTGCGGCTCGGCCTGCGCGGCGGCGGGGGCCGGGGCCGAGTCCCAGGTCGGCGCGCCGGACGGCTGAGGCTCTGGCGCGGCGTCCCAGGTAGGGGCGGACGGCTGCGCGGCCGCCGGCTCCTCCCACGTCGGGGCGGGGGCGGCCGGCCTCTCCGGAGCCTGGTCCCAGGAGGGCACCGGCTCGGCGGCGGGGGCGGCAGGGGCGGGCGGAGCGGTTTCGGCTGGCGCCGCCGCGGGCTCCTGGTGCTGGACGGGTATCGTCTCGACGAGCTGAGTCGGGACCTCGGCCGGCTCCGGCACAACCGTTTCCGCCACCTCGGCGACCGTAGGCTCGGGCGCCGGTTCAGGCACGATCGTGTCCTCGACCGGCTCCACCGACGGGACCGGCTCGGGCGGCACCGTCTCGGCCACGGCCGCGACCGGCTCCGGCTCGGGCTCAGGCTCGATGACAGGTGGGTTGAAGATGGGCTCCTCCGGCTCGGGCGGTACGGTGGCCGCCACGGCTTGCTCGGGCTCGGGCTCGGGTTGGGCCTCAGGCTCGGAGGCGACCACGTCGACGGGTTCCGGCTCGGACAACAGCGGCTCCGACACGGCCATCTCGACCGGCTCAAGTTCGGGTTCGGCGGCCGGCTCAGGCTCAGGTTCGGGCTCGGGCTCCGCCGCCGGCTCGGGCGGCGCGACCCGCTCGCTGGTGGCCGTGCCCAGGAGGCGCTCATACCACCCCGCGATCCTGCGCAGGCGCTCCTCGCGGCGGTCTGGGCGGCCGCTGCGGGAGAGGTCGTGCGACTCCTCGGGGAAGCGCACCATCTCGACCGTCTTACCGAGCAGGCGCAGCGCCCCGAACATCTCCTCCGATTGCGAGATCGCGCAGCGGAGGTCCATCTCGCCGCACGTCAGCAGCAGGGGCGTCTTGACGTTGTCGACGTAGCGAATCGGCGATCGCTGCCACAGCTCGTCGTTGTCAGGCCAGGGCGGCGGACCCAGCTGGAGCTGCCCCCACAGCACGATGTCGTGCTGCGTGTACTCGCTGACCAGGTTCGAAAGCGGGCGCATGGCCACGGCGGCCGCGAAGCGATCCGTCTGGCCGATGACCCAGTTCGTCATGTAGCCGCCGTACGACCCGCCGCCGATGCCCATGCGCTTGATGTCGATGAAGCCGGTCTCCTGGATCAGCTGGTCGAGCGCGGTCATCAGGTCGATGTAGTCCTTGCCTCCCCAGTCGCGCACGACCGCACTCCTGAACGTCTCGCCGTAGCCGTCCGAGCCGCGCGGGTTGACGTAGAAGACGACGTAGCCCATGCCCGCGAGGATCTGCAGCTCATGGAAGAAGGCCCACCCGTACTCGGCGTGCGGGCCGCCGTGAACCTCCATCACGAGGGGGTAGGCGCGCGTCGGGTCGAATCCCGGCGGCTTCAGCAGCCAGCCCTGCACCACCCAGCCGTCCGGCGCGGTGAACGAATGCTCCTCGGGCTGGGCGACGTAGCGGTCGCGCAGCCAGGGATTGAGGTCAGTCAGCCGCGCCTCCGCGCCCTGCATCACGACGTGCAGCTCGCCGGGGTCGTTGGTGTCCGAGGCGCAAAAGGCGATCACGCCGCCGGCCACGTCGAAGTCGAAGATGCGGCGCTGCCCACCTACCTCGGCGCGCACGTTCGCATCGAGGTCGACCGAGTAGAGCCCGGTCGCTCCGGGTCCGCTGGCGGTGAAGAACAGGCGGTCGCCCGCGGCCGACCAGCGGATGCGAACGCCGTGGCCGGCCCGCATGTCGGTGACGAGGCTGTCGCCAACCGCCAGGTCCAGGCTCATGGTCAGGCAGCGAGCCTCGCCGCCGGTGGCGGGCACGACCCACAGCCGCTCCAGACCGCCAGGGTCTTCGCTGGCGAGCGCGACATACGCGATGAGGTCTCCCCGCGGTGACCAGGTGGGCGAGCTCAGGTCAAAACCGGTGACGACGGTTTCCATCGCGCCGGTGAAGTCCACCGAGTAGAGATGTTCTTCGCGATGCAGGTCCGCGTCCGTGTCGGCGTTGCCGATGACGGCCAGCCGCGTGTCGTCCGGCGACCAGTCGACACCGCTCACGCTCCAGGGTCCATTCGTCAGCTGCGTCGCTTCCCCGCCCTCGGCAGCGACCACGAACAGGTGCTGGTGCCGGCCATCGACGTATCCGCCGCCGTCGTGCTTGTAGTCGAGCGTGCGCGCAACCCGTGCGACCGGAGTGCGTCGAAGCTCGTCGGTACTCTCCGGCGGCCGAGGGTCGTCGACGACACCGTCCGGGTCGGACAGGACGGTACCGATGAAGGCGACATGACTGCCGTCGGGCGACCATGCGGGGCTGCCCGCGCCTTCGGGCATCGAGCTCACCTGCACCGGCTCGCTCCCGGGGAGGTCGAGCACGAAGATCTGGTCGGCCGCGCCGCGCTTGCTCACGAACGCCAGGCGGCGGCCGTCGGGCGACCATTCGGGCGAGTGGTCGCGTCGCGGGCCCGCCGTCGCCTCGACCGGTTCGGCGTCGAGCACGCGGCGCACCACCACGCGGCTGCGGTTGCTGCGCGATTCGGAGTCCGCCCAACCGAGCTGGTACGCGACCCGCTCGCCGTCGGGGCTCAACCGAACGTGGTCGATCCACCTGAAGTGATAAATGTCTTCGGGTCGAAGCGGGGCAGCCATGAGGGTCCCCCGATTTAAGCAGCAATGTCACTCGACGTGTAGCTCTCGCTCACCTGTAACGAGAACGGATGTATCCGACACCAGTAAAACGATGTGAAATGGTGGCCATGACCCCACGTCGAGCCGCAATTCAGGGCTTTGGCTGGGGCGCATTCGCCGGTCTCGTGCTGGTGGCGCTGATGTATCTCGCAAGCGCGCTGCTCGGATTGCGGCCGCTGACTCAGGCCCTCAACGAACCCCTGCTCTCGATCATGCCTGGCTTCGTGTTCGGCTTCTTGATCGACACGCTGCAGCACGCGGGCAAGGTCGTCGAGGAGATCGGCCTCGCCATCGCGATGGTCGTCGCTCTCGGCGTCCTCGGCGCCGCGTGGTCGGTGACTGCGCTGCGCTGGCATTTCGCCCAGTCCGCTCTCGTCTTCGCGGGCATCGGCTGGCTCGTCGTCGTGGTCGCCCTGCTGCCGGTGGCCGGCGTCGGCTTCCTCGGGCTCAACGATGGCCCGACCACGCCGCTGATCTGGGCCGCGCTGTTCGCCGTGTACGGAGTGATGCTGCAGCTCGGCGGCCGGCCTTCCGCCGAGCCCATGCCCGCGGATCCGGAACGCCGGCGCCTGCTCAGCGCCCTGCCGCTGGGTCTTGGAGCCCTCAGCCTCGGCCTGGTCGGCCTGCTGCGGGCGCCCAGCTGGTACCAGTCGGTCGCCAACCCGCCGGAGTCCGGAATCACCGGCATCTCGCCTGACATCACGCCGGTCGGAAACTTCTACGTCGTCTCCAAGAACTTCAGCGATCCGGTGGTCGACGGCCAGCGCTGGAGGCTTGCCATCGGCGGCCTCGTGGATCGGCCGCGAAGCCTGTCACTATCCGAGCTTCGCGCCTTGCCGAGCGTCACCCAGTACGTGACCCTCGAGTGCATCAGCAACGACGTCGGCGGCAACCTGATGAGCACAGGCAGCTTTACCGGCGTGAAGCTGAGCGACCTGATCGCGACGGCGTCGCCGCAATCGGGCGGCACCTGGGCGGCCTTCAAGGCCACCGACGGCTACGCCGAGAGCCTGCCACTGAACCTGATCAACTCCGATCCGTCGATCCTTGTCGCGTACGACCTCGATGGCGCGGCCCTGCCCGCCTCTCACGGGTACCCCGCGCGCGTGCTGGTGCCCGGGCACTACGGCATGAAAGGGCCGAAGTGGCTGACCTCGATCGACCTGGTCGACCATGAGAGCGGCGGCTACTGGGAGCAGCAGGGTTGGGACCACAACGCACTCGTCAAGACCACGTCTCGCTTCGACGCGCCTCGCGACGGCGACATCGTCAAGCTGGGCGCCGTCAACCTCGCCGGCGTGGCGTACGCCGGCGGCCGCGGCATCGGCAAGGTCGAGTACAGCACCGACCGGGGCGGCAGCTGGTCGGCGGCGACGCTGAGCACACCCCTCTCGAATCTCACGTGGGTGCTGTGGCAGGCGACCTGGACGCCCGGCAAAGAAGGTTCGTACACGCTGATGGTTCGCGCCACGGACAGCGCGGGCGGGCAGCAGATCGGACTCGCGACCCCGAGCTATCCGGGCGGTGCGGCGGGATACCACACCATCCGGGTCGACATCGCGAAGGGCTAGGCGAGGATCCCGACCGCGAACATGTAGCCGTTCGCATCTTCGAGGCGACACTCGCGCCAGCCGTGGGGATAGGTCTTGGTCGGGGCGTTGACCGTGAAGCCGCCCGCCAGCGCCCGCTTCTCGACCAGGTCTGGGTCCAGCCCGAGGATTCGTATTTCGGCGCCCGTCCCGCGCAGACCCGGGGCCTGAAGGCGACGGGTCTCGGATGGCGAATGGTCGAGAGTGTGGTCCGCGTGAAGCATGATGTGCCAGCCGTCCGGCCCTTCGAGGGCCGCGAAGTCCGGGTCGCTGTACAGGACTTTGAGCTCGAGCACGCCGGCGTAGAAAGGAAGGCTGCGCCCGATGTCGGGAACCAGCAGGTTGATCGACAGTCGGCCCAGCGTGCGGGCAAACTCGCGGGATGGCATCCACGGATCGCCGGTCCGCAGGCGCGTCACGCTTGGGTCGCCAGGGTCTCCGCGCCGGCGCTCACTTCATCGCCCAGAGGGCTTTGAACGTGTCCCAGCCCATCCGGAACATGCCCTCTTTGCGAATCATCTTGAGGATGTTCTTCTGCTTGTCCCACTTCGAGGTGCCGTCGACGCGGAAGAACTCGTCCAGGGCGCGGTCGGCGACCTGCGGGTACTTGGTCAGCAGCTGCGGGTTGTGTTCGAGCAGGGGGACGGCCTTGTCGTACTTGCGCATGTCGGCCATGATCCACGAGTGGTCGAGGCGGCCGCGGTACTCGGCGAGCCGGCGCTCGGAGAAGTCGCTCGCCTCCTTGGCGTGGATTACCGTCTCAGCGGCCAGCCGGCCTGACTCCATCGCGAGGTTGGAGCCTTCGCGGTGCACCGGGTTCGAGAGCATCGCCGCATCGCCGCACACCAGGTAGCCCGGCCCATAGACCTTGGGGATGCCGCGGTAGCCGCCCTCGGGGATCAGGTGCCCGAGGTACTCGACGGTCTCGGCGCCCCGCAGCAGCGGCTTGACCGCGGGGTGGTTCTTGAAGTGCTCGAGCAGCTGGTTCGGGCTTCGCAGCGTGGCGTTGAACTCGCTCAGCAGCGCTCCGCCGCCGACCGACAGGGTGTCCTTGTTGGTGTAGATGAACATGAAGCCCGACATGCCCATGGTCGAGTCGCCGAAGCACTCGATCGTGCAGCCTTCGCCGCTCTCACAGTTGAACCGCTCCTCGATGAGCCCGGGGTCGAGCTGCATGATCTCTTTGGCCGCCATCGCGACCTCCTCGGGGCGCAGCTTGCGCCGGAGCGGGCTGCCGTTGATGTGTGTCTTCTCCAGCAGGCCTGAGCCCAGGCCGATGCCCTCGCAGACCACAACGACTTCGGCGAAAAGGTCGTCCCCGCGCCCGGTGGCGACGCCGACGACGCGATTGTTCTTGACGATCAGGCGGTCGACGACGGTCTCGGGGACGACCATCGCGCCGGCTTTCTCGGCCTGCTCCGCGAACCACGCGTCGAACCGCGCGCGCAGCACCGAGTAGGAGTGCGGGTGCGCCCGGTTGCGCAGGTTCTTGTAGTCGATCCCGATGGCGGCGTCGGCGGTCATCATCCAGCGGCGCTCCTCGATGATGGGCCGCTCCAACGGCGCCTCCTTCCAGGCGTCGCCTACGATCTCCTCGAGATAGTGGTTGTAGAGGATTCCGCCCATGACGTTCTTGGAGCCCGGCTTCACCCCGCGCTCGAGGAGCGCCACCTGAAGTCCGGCCTTGGCCATGGTGATGGCGGCCGCTGTGCCGGCCGGTCCGGCGCCGACTACAGCCGCGTCGAACTTCTCCTCGTCAGCCACTGCCGCAAATCCTAACTTCGTGAAGCTCATCGGCTTGACCGGGGGCGTCGGGTCGGGGAAGTCGACGGTCGCCGGCATCTTGCGGGACCTCGGCGCGGACATCGTCGACGCGGACGAGGCCGCCCACGCCGCCTACGCGCCCGGGACCCGGGGCTTCGACGCGGTCGTTCGCGAGTTCGGTCCCGAGTACGAGCGCGACGGGAGCATCGACCGCGGGCGCCTGGGGCGCCTCGTGTTCGACGACGAGGACGCACGCCGGCGCCTCAACGCCATCGTCCACCCGTTGGTTCGGGAGTGGATGGCGGAGCGCACGCGCGAGGCGGCGGAGCGCGGCGCCGAGGTGGTCATCCAGGACGTGCCCTTGCTCTACGAGAACGGGCTGGAGGACCTGTTCTCCAGCGTCGTCCTCGTCTACGCGCCGGAGGACGTGCAGCTCGAGCGGTTGGTGCACGAGCGCGGTCTAAACAAGGACCGGGCGCAAGCGATGATCGCGGCGCAGATGCCCATCGACGAGAAGCGGCGGCGGGCCCATCACGTGATCGACAACAGCGGAACCAGGGAGGAAACGCGCCGCCAGGTCGAAGAGATGTGGGCGCAGATGACGGGACGCTAGGTAACCCCTGATCGCCGGAGCTCACCGAAGCGATGCGCGTCCACTCCGACCTCGGCCAGCACCTCCGCCGAGTGCTCACCCAGCCGAGGCGGGTCCAGCCGGCGCCATTCGTCGCGCATGACCACCGCCGGCCGCACCTCAACCCCGGTTTCCCTCGTCTCGATGAGGCGCCGCGCCGCCACCTGCGGGTGCGCCGCGACCTCGTGCAGCTCGAGCACGGGTTCGCAGCAGGCGTCGAGGGGGGCCAGCTCTGCCGCCCATTCATCGCGCGCGCGGGATGCAAACACTGTCGCCATCTCTTCGTGAACGCGCGCCTGGTCCTCACCTTCGGCGAACTGCAGGGCAACGAGGTCCGGCTTGCCCAGCGCGACGCAGAGGGCGCCCCAGAACTTCGGCTCCAGCGCGCCCACGCTGAAGTACCTCCCGTCCTTGCAGGTGTACACGCGATAGCACGCGTAGCGGCCGCTGAGCCGCTGCGCCCCGCGGCGAACGTCCTCGCCGGCGCCGGCCTGTGCGAGCGGGAGCGCGAGCCAGCTCACGGCGCCCTCGGTCATCGAAACGTCGAGCTTTCGGCCTTCGCCTCCCCGCTCGACGGCGACCAGCGCGCCGAGGATCGCGACCGCAGGCTGTAGACCGCCGCCGCCGATGTCGGCGACCTGCACCGCCAGAGGCACCGGCGCGCGCTCGGTCTCCCCGTTGAGCCCAAGCACGCCCGCGGTCGCCGTGTAGTTGATGTCGTGGCCCGCGCGAGACGCGAATGGGCCGTCCTGTCCGTACCCGGTGATGGAGCAGAGGACGAGCTTCGGGTTGCGCGCGTGGAGCGTGTCCCAGCCAAGGCCCAGCCTCTCCATCACGCCCGGCCGGTTGCCCTCGACGAGCACTGACGCGGTCTCCGCGAGGCTCAGTAAAAGCTCGCGTCCCGCATCGGTCTTCAGGTTCAGCGTGAGGCTGCGCTTGTTGCGGTTGAGGGCGTTGAACAGCACGCTCTGGCCGTCGACCAGTGGCGGCGTCCAGCGCATGTAGTCGCCCGTGCCCGGCTCCTCGACCTTGATCACGTCGGCGCCCATGTCGGCGAGCAGCATCGTGCAGAAGGCGCCCGGCAACAGCCGGGTCAGATCGAGGACGCGAATTCCGGAGAGGGGCATCCCACGCAATTTTGAAGGGGTCCCCGCGAAATCTCGGCGTAGCCTCCGATTTCGCGGGGTTGAATTGTGGAAGACAAATTCAAGGCCGCGTGCGTTAATACACCATGCAAGACTCGGATTTCACCATGCGTCACACCAACCCTCAGCTGAGAGAGATTTCGATCAAGGTGCCGGCGCCGTTCGCCGGGATCTCGGACTTGGGCTTCACGACGCAGTACCGCGCGCAGGACATCGGCCAGGCGATGCGCGACGTCCCAGTTGTGATCGAGGGACCGCGCCCACCCCTTAAGCGCCTCGTCGAGCTGCTGCGCGCGCTGACCGAGAGCAAGCAGTCGGCCTATTCGTGGACGGATCCGATCATGGTCAGCGACGAGCTCGTGCTTCTCGCCTTTCGCGACCGGAGCCTCGCCGGCGACACCCTCTCGGACGGCGCGCCCGCGCTGACCGACTACGTGCTCAACCTCATCCGGCCCGTAGTCTTTCCCTTCCTTCACGACTGCGCGGCGATCGCGCACCTGCGCCTCTCGGAGGTGATCGAGATGCGCCTGACCAGCGACAGCGAGACGCTGGCCGCTATGGCGATGCCCCTGGGCGAGATCGTCGAGAGCAACGGCGACCGCCTGCTCTGGCAGGTCGCGGGCTAGCCGGCTCTCGTTACTTCGTCGGGCTCGGGCTCACCTTGGGCGACGGGCTCGGCGTGCGGGCAGGCGTCGCGGTGCGAGCCGGGCTGGCCGCGCTGGACGCAGTGGTCACAGGCGGAACGATGACCGGCCCGGGGCCCTGGTTGGCGAAGAAAAGCGCCAGCGGCACGACGACCATGCCGACGATGACAGTGACGACGAAGGTCACCGCTCCCCACTCTCGGCGCACGAAATCCCAGTTCACGAGGCGTGAAGTCTAGAGAGTCCAGGCCTCCCCACGCGAGTGGGGAGGTGGCGCCGCGCGAAGCGCCGCGTCAGAGGGGGGCGATGGAATCAGTAGTCGTCGTCCGAGCCGCCCAGGCCTTCCTCTTCCTTCTTCTTGCGCTGGTTCAGGAGCCGGATGAAGTCCTGCGCGCGCGCGAGGGCCTTCCAGCGCTCCGGGAAAAAGTCCTGGACCAGGATCGCCCTGTCCGGGAGCTGGTAGACGGTGACGCACCACTTGTTGAGGGTGCGCGAAACCTCGACCTCGAAGTCCTTCTCCGTGGTCTCATACCGGACAACCTTGTCGTCGTCGAATCTTCTTCGTCCTGAAACAGCCATAGGTAAATCACTCGGGCGGGATTGCAGCTCATTGAGCGTCACTCGATTATAGGCGCGGATCGAAGGGTCCGCCGGGCGCGGCACGGGCGCGGGCTTCAGTCCCCGAGCAGCTCCCGGAGTAGCGGCGCGATCTCGTCCCGCAGCTCGGGGCGCTTCATCGCCATGGTCAGGTTGGCGCGCAGGTAGCCGGCCACGGTCCCGGTGTCGTAGTAGTCGCCTTCGAACTCGAGAGCGACCACCGCGTGACGCCCGATCGTGCGCTTGATGGCGTCGACCAGCTGGATCTCCTTCCCCGCTCCCGGTGCGATGTTGCCGAGCTCCTCGAACACGGCCGGCAGGATTACGTAGCGCCCGAGGGCGGCCAGGTCGGAGGGCGCCTCGTCCGCGGCGGGCTTCTCGACCAGGTCGGTGACCTCGTGCAGCCCGCCCTGCGATCCGCCGGTGGCGATGATGCCGTACCGGCTGACCTGGCTCTTGGGCACGCGGCGCACCGCCAGCACCGTCGCGCCGGTCCTGGCGTGCGCGTCGATCAGCTGCTTCAGGCACGGGTTGTCGTCGCACAGGATCACGTCGTCCGCCAGGAGCACCGCGCAGGGCTCGCCTTCAACCAGCCTGCGGGCTGTCCAGACGGCGTCGCCCAGGCCCTTCGGCTCCTTCTGCTGGATGTACATGATGTCGAGGCGCTCGCTCAGGTCGTCGACCTGCTCCAGGATCTCGATCAGGTCCGCCCGGCCGCGCTCCATCAGATAGTGCTCGAGCTCGACGGAGCGGTCGAAGTGGTCGACGATCGCGCGCTTGCCGCCGCCGGTGACCATGATCACCTGCTCGATGCCGCTGGCGATCGCCTCCTCGACGCCGTACTGGATGGTCGGCTTGTCGACCAGCGGCAGCATCTCCTTCGGCTGCGCCTTGGTGACGGGCAGGAATCGGGTGCCCAGACCGGCCGCCGGGAAGATCGCCTTGCGAACGGTCATCGTTGACAATCTATCGGTTGTTGACCTCAGACGGCATTCAGCCTGGACTGGAGCACACGATCGAGCGCACGGTCAATGAGCGCCTGATCACCATGCACGTCGGCGGCAGAGGCGTGTTTGCGACGCCCGCGATGATCGGGCTGATGGAGTGGGCCAGCCATCTGGCCCTCGAGGGCAGGCTGCCGGACGGGCATACCACGGTCGGCTACGAGGTGCACGTCAGGCACCTGGCGCCGGCGCCGCCCGGGAGCTCGATCGTGGTCACGAGCCGGCTGGCCGATGTCAACGGGAACAAGCTGACGTTCGAGGTCTCCTGCCGGCTGGGCGACACCCTGATCGGCACCGGCACGCACAAGCGGGCCATCGTGCCCGCCAACTTCTAATCGGACTGGATTCGAGCCCGGCGCAGGTCGACGCGGGCGCCACGCATGGGCACGCCCTCGGCGACGAGCAGCGCGCGCTGGCGCTGCCCCTTGGCGAGGCTTCCGTCGGAATGGACGACGCGGTGCCACGGCAGTCCCTCGTGGGTGGTGGCGAGAATGCGTCCCACCAGTCGGGGCGCGCCCGGTTCGATGTCTCCGTAGGTCCGGACAAACCCTTCGGGGATCGCGCGGATCCGGCTGACGATTCGCTCGGTGCGCGGCTCGAGCCGGCCTTCACGCTTCTCCGCCAGATGGAGCGCGAGCTTCCTCAAGCCGGGGTTCACCGCCACCACCTTCGGCCCGCGAACCTTCCTGTCACGAGCCCTGGCGTGCGCACCCTCGCGCGGCGAGACGCGATCGAGCTCGTCGCTCATCCGCCCATCCTATGATCTGGCCCCATTGGGCACTGAGACGGCGGCCGTCACGCCCGCCGACGTCGAGCGGACGGCGCGCCACCTGCGTGAGCACCTGCAGCCCACGCCCCTCCAGCACTCGCAGGCGTTCAGCGATCGGGCCGGCTGCCGCGTGTACCTGAAGCTCGAGTCGTTCCAGCCGGTGCGATCCTTCAAGCTCCGCGGCGCGCTCAACAAGCTCATGCGCCTGACGCCCGAGCGGCGCGCCGCGGGCGTGATCACAGCATCAGCCGGCAACCACGGCATGGGCGTCGCGTACGCCGCGGGCGAGTTCGGTGTGCCGGCCACCGTCTACGTGCCCGAAACGGCGAACCCGTACAAGGTCGAGTCCGTCAAACGCCTGGGCGCCAGGGTGGTGGCCGCCGGCCGCAGCTACAGCGAGGCCTATGCCGACGCGGTCGCGGAGCAGCAGAAGACGGGCGCGACCTTCGTGCACGCTTACGACGATCCGGACGTGGTCGCCGGCCAGGGCACGATCGGCCTCGAGCTGCTCGAGGACCTGGAAGAGCTGGACACGGTGGTCGTGCCGATCGGCGGCGGCGGGCTGATCGGTGGCATCGCCCTCTACCTGAAGTCGAGGCGGCCGGCGATTCGAGTGATCGGGGTCGAGCCGACTGGTGCGGACGCCATGCGCCGCTCGCTGGAGGCCGGCCGGATCGTCACCCTGGAGCGGGTCAGCACGATCGCCGACGGACTGGCCGCTTCGGCGCCCGGCCAGCTGACCCTCGATCTTGCCCAGCGCTACGTGGACGAGGTGATGGCCGTCGAGGATGACGAGATGGTGGAGTCGATCCGGCTGCTCTTCGAGTGGGAGCACCTGCTGGCCGAGCCCGCGGGCGCGGCTGCACTGGCGGCGCTTCTGAAGCGCCCATGGGAGCGGAACGAGCGCGTTGTGGTGATCGTGTCCGGCGCCAACGTCACCAACGAGGTGCTGCTGAACGCCCTGCAGCCGGCCTGACGATTGGCTGCCGCGGGAGTACGCTGAGTCAGTTCCGGTCAGGGTATAGGGGGTATATGGATGAAGGCGTACGTCCTCATCAATGCGTCGCCCGGGCGCGCGCTCGAAGTGGCCAAGAAGATGGAGGGCGTCAACGGCATCACCGCCGCGGACGCGATCACCGGCGAGTACGACGTCATAGCGGTGTGCGAGGCCCCGGACGTCAACTCCATAGGCTCGCTGATCGTGGACAAGATCCAGAAGATCGACGGCGTGTTCAAGACGGTGACCTGCCTGGCGGTCAAGTAAGGCCCTAATTCCGCCTTTCTGGCGCCAACCGGGCGCCAGCTACACAGCAGAAAGGCCCGTTTGGCGCCAAACGGACGTTACGTGGCGACCGCTTCGCGGGCTTCCACAAAGGCCTTCACCGCCCGTTCCAGGTCCTCTTTCGAGTGCGCCGCCGAGACCTGGGCGCGGATCCTCGCCTTCCCCTGCGGCACGACCGGGAACGAGAACCCGATCACGTACACGCCCTTCTCGAGCATGACCTCCGCCATGCGCGACGCCCGCGCGGCTTCGCCGATCATCACCGGCACGATCGGGTGCTCGCCGGGCAGGATGTCGAACTCCTCCTCGGTCATGCGCGAGCGGAAGTACGACGTGTTCTGTCGAAGCTTCGTGCGCAAGTCCGACGCCGACCGCATCAGCTCCAGCACCTTCAAGCTCGCCGCGGCGATGGGCGGCGCGACCGAGTTGGAGAACAGGTACGGCCGCGAGCGCTGGCGCAGCATCGCGACCAGCTCCCGCCGCCCCGAGATGTAGCCGCCGCTCGCGCCGCCGAGCGCCTTCCCCAGCGTGCCGCTGATGGCGTCGATGCGACCCATGACGCCGAAGTGCTCGTGCGTCCCGCGGCCGTTCTCGCCGATGAAACCCACCGCATGCGAGTCGTCGGTCATCACGAGCGCGTCGTGCCGCTCGGCCAGCTCGCAGATCTGGGGCAGCGGCGCGAGGTAACCGTCCATCGAAAAGACCCCATCGGTGACGATGAGCCGGTAGCGCGCATCGGCGCTCTCCTCGAGCTGGTGCTCCAGGTCGTCCATGTCGCGGTTCGCGTAGCGAAAGCGGCGCGCCTTACACAGGCGGATGCCGTCGATGATGCTGGCGTGGTTGAGCGCGTCCGAGATGATCGCGTCGCGCTCGTCGAGGAGCGCCTCGAATATCCCGCCGTTGGCATCAAAGCACGATGAGTAGAGGATTGTGTCCTCGGTACCGAGGAACTCGGTGATCCCCGCCTCGAGCTCCTTGTGGACCTCTTGCGTCCCACATATGAACCGCACCGAGGCCATGCCGTAGCCCCAACGGTCCAGCGCCTCCTTCGCGGCCGCGACCACCGCCGGGTGGTCGGCCAAACCGAGGTAGTTGTTGGCGCAGAGGTTGAGCACCTTGCGGTCGAGCACGCCGACGGTCGACCCCTGCGGCGTGGTCAGCACGCGCTCCGGCTTCTCGAGACCCGCCCTGCGGATTTCCGCCAACTGACTCACGAGGTCTGACCTCATCCGCTCGAACATCTAGCGACCCCCTATACGGTCCAGTCGAGCACCACCTTGCCGCACTTGCCCGAGTGAGCGACGGCGAACGCCTCCTTGAACTCGCGATACGGGAACCGGTGCGTGATCACGGGTGATATGTCGAGGCCCATCTGCGTGAACACCGACATCTCGTACCAGGTGTCGAAGATCTGCCGGCCGTACACGCCCTTCACCGTCAGCATCTTCAACACGACCTGGGTCCAGTCGATCGCGAACTCGTGGTCTGGCAGGCCGAGCATGGCGATCCGGCCGCCATGCGACATGTTCGTGATCATGTCGCGCAGCGCGCTGGCCTGGCCCGACATCTCGAAGGCCACGTCGAAGCCTTCTTTCATGCCGAGCTCGCCCTGCACGTCCGCGAGGGTCTCGGTGCGCACGTCGACCGCGCGCGTGACCCCGACCTTGCGCGCCAGCTCGAGCCGGTAGTCGCTGACGTCGGTGATGACCACGAAGCGCGCGCCGTTGTGACGCGCCACCATCGCGGCCATCAGCCCGATGGGGCCCGCGCCCGTGACCAGCACGTCCTCGGCGACGACCGAGAACTGGCCGGCCGTGTGCACCGCATTGCCGAACGGGTCGAAGATCGCGGCGACGTCGAGGTCAACCTTGATCAAGTGCGGCCACAGATTGCCGGCCGGCATGACGATGTACTCGGCGAAGGCGCCGTCTCGCTGCACGCCGATGCCGACCGTGTTGGCGCACAGCGCGCGCCGCCCGGCCATGCAGTTGCGGCACTTGCCGCACACGATGTGGCCCTCCGCTCCGACCAGCTCGCCAACGTAGACCGACTCCACGCCCTCGCCGAGCTTCGCGACCTCGCCGACGAACTCGTGGCCGACCACCAGCGGCGGGTGGATGGTGGCCTGGGCCCACTCGTTCCACGCTTCGATGTGGAGGTCGGTGCCGCAGATGCCGGTGCGCAGGACGCGGATCAGGACCTCGCCGGGGCCAGGCTCCGGCTTGGGCACGTCACGCAGCCACAGGCCAGGGGCGGCTTCGGCCTTGACCAGCGCCTTCAAGCGGCCTTCTTACGCGCCCTGCGCCGCGGCCGGTTTCGCCGCCGAGACCAGGCGGCTCAGCCAGGGCTCGAGCGCCGGCATCTCCTGCTCGAAGCTCCCGGTCGAGGGCGACCAGGTCAGCTCCCGCCGGGACACCGAGTCGTCGTAGAGGTGCGGCTTGCCCATGACATCGACAGCGTAGAGGCCCGGCCAGACCAGAGCGCCGGTTGAGGTCACGATCTCCTCACCCAAGGCTCGCAGGTAAGCCAGGTCATAGGGCAGCGATCCGATGCTGCACGGGATGTCGACTGCGCGCGCGGCCCGCTCGAGGAAGTCGCGCCAGCTCGAATCGAAGCCGGCGAGGAGGTAGCTGTGGCCCGGCCGCGCGCGGTCCGCGGCCGCCAGGCAGGCCCGGCCGACGTCGGCGGCCGCGATGAACGTCTGCGCCGCGCGGCCGCCGCCCGGCAGCCAGAGCCGCCCGCGGCTCAGGCCGAGCATCAAGCGAGGGATCATCCAGTCCTCGTCCCGGCCGAAGACGCGCGCCGGCCGGAGCACGACCACCTCGACATCGTCGACGTTGTCGAAGAGCCACATCTCCTCCATCAGCTTCAGCCGCTCGTAAGCGTGGGCCGGCCGCAGGGCGGCCTTCTCGTTGATGCGCTTGAAGTGGTCCGGACCGTAGACGTCCGCGGTCGAGACGTAGACGATCCGCCGGACGCCGGCGCTCCGCGCCGCCTCGACCACGCGCATCAGAAGTGGCGGTGGACGGCGGCGGTAGCGCAGCCGCCGAGCCGGCGACCAGGCCTGCGCGCACAGGTGCACGACCTCGACGCCGCGCATGGCGTCGGCCAGCGTCTCCTCGTCCGCGTCGGCGGCGAGCTCGATCAGCGGCACCTCGCTCGCGAGGGCACGCGACACCTGGTCGCCAAGGAACTCGCCGGCGCCGATCACTAGATGCAATCAGTTAGGCCCTTCTTGAAATGCTTGGGAGGCATCGGCCGACCGATTCTAGTTGGCAGAGCGGCGTCGTCTTTGCAGGTTCGTGCTGATCGCCTGGCGCACGTTCTCGACCACCTGGGCCACCCGGCGGCTGAACGCCCACCACGCGGGCGGGTCGGGAAGGATCGGCGGCCCGATCGACACGTCGATGCGGCGAAAGGGCACGAGCAAGTGGGTGCCGCGAACGGCGACGGGGCAGACGGGCACGCCCGCCTCGAGCGCGAAGTACCCGATGCCGGTCTTGAGCGGGCGGATCGCGCGCCCCTTCGAGTAGCGACCCTCCGGAAACATCAGCACCACACCTCCGCGGGCGAGGATCTGGTACACGGTGCGCACGCCGGCTTCGTCGAGCTCGCCGCGCGATGGCGAGATCGGGAACACTCCGATCAGCGGCAGCAGCCGCCGCTTCCAGGCTCGGTTGAACACCGTCTCGCGCTTGGCCATCGTGTAGATCATCGGGGCCTCAGGAAAGAACGGGATGATGAACGCCGGATCAAACCAGGCCTGGTGGTTGGCGGCGATGATGTACGGCGGCTTGGGGATGTTCTCGACGCCGGTCACGGTGATCCGGAACACGATCCTGACCAGCAAGAGGACCAGCCTCCGGATCCACCTGTAGAGTCGCGGCGGCCGCGTCGGCGCAGGGTGGACGAGCGGGTCGAGCGGCGCGTCGACGAGCGTCCGGTACTCGGGGCCCGTGTACTGGTGCGGCTCCGGTCCCCGGTCAGGCGAGGAAGGCGTGGAGGACGCGGTTGAACTCCTCCGGGCGCTCGGCCTGCGGCGTGTGGCCCGCGCCTTCGATCACCGCCAGGCGGCAGTTGGGGATCAGCCCGTGTGCGCGGGTCGCGTGCGACACCGGGAACAGCGGGTCGTCCGCGCCCCAGATCAGCTGGACCGGCACGTCGATGCCCGGCAGCTTCGACGTGAGGTCGTACTCGGCGCCCACCAGCGCCTTCGGGTTGACCAGCGAGCGCAGCGTCGCCAGGTAGGCCTCGTGGTAGCCGTCGGCGGAGTACAGCTCTCTCAGGTGGCCGAGGTACTCGTCGTCCATCGTCCGCCTCAGGTCCGCGCTGACGCCGGTATATCGGGCGGCGACGCCGCGGATCATCGACTTCGGTGCCCACTTGAGCGCGCTCCTCGCCGCGCGCATCACGGTCTCACCGATCTGCGGGATGGTGATCAGTCCGTAGCTCAGGTGGACCGATGGGCGGCCGAGCCCAAGAGAGTTGACGAGCACGAGCTTGCTCACACGCTCCGGATGCTTGAGCGCGAGCTCCAGGGCGACGCGGCCGCCCATCGACGCTGCTACGACGGCGGCCGAGCGCAGGCCTCGGCTCTCCATGTAGCTATCGATGAAGCGCGTGAAGTAAGGGATGCCGTAGCTGGCACGCGGCTTGTCGCTGCGGCCGAAGCCCGGCAGGTCAGGGGCGAACACCCGGTGCACCGCCGCCGCCGGCTCAAGGTTGAAGCGCCACTCCATGTAGCCCGACGAGCCGATGCCGTGAATGAACAGCACCGGCGAGCCCTGGCCGCCGTGTACCTGGTGCACACGCATGTCGCCCAGGTGGACCATCCCTGAGTGGAGCGACTTCGGGGCGCCGATCACACCGGCAGTCTACGCACAGGCTGCCGCAGGCCCGCGATTTCGCTCCCGCTCGCGAAGCGTTTGACGCGCGCACCGTTCACCACCGTTACCGCACCCGGCCCGACGGCGCGCCACGTGCCCGCGGTCCAGACCGCTGCGCTGCCCTCGTCGACTCCGAGCAGCGTGAGCTCGGGCGCCGCGGCGCGCGCCGACTCGATCCACTTGTGCCCGAAAGTGTCGAAGTGCGGGAGCACTGCGGTCCTGGGCACCACGCCCAGCGCATCGGCGGGGCGCCGGTTGAAGCGATTTGGCCAGCTCGCCCGGACCAGCGTCTGGCTGCACAGCGCCATCGCCCCGGCGGAGGAGCCGGCGAGTACCGCGCCGCCGCGCCAGGCTTCGAAGATCGCGCTCCAAACAGAAGAGCCGCGCAGCACCTGCGCGACCAGGCCGGGGTCGCCGCCGACCAGGTAGAACAAGCCGCCTGAGCGAGCCTCGTCCGCCAGCGATTGCTTCATCGCATCGGCCCTCTTGAGCACCGGAAGCTCATGCAGGTCGAGGCCGAGCCCGCCGAACCACCGCGTCGCGTGCGCCACGGCCTGCTCGGGGCCCTGGCGGGCGGCGGCCGTGGGGACCACGAAGGCCGCTCCCTGCCCCGCGGCCGAGACCATCAGCCGGTCCTGCTGCTCGTTGCCGGGTTTGAACTCGTCACCGCCGACGAGGGCGAGCAATCCCGACATCACGCGACTCTTAGCATATGGGCGTGCCCGACAGCCCCTCGGTTCGGGTGCGGATCGCGCCCAGCCCAACCGGGTTTGCCCACCTGGGCACGGCGAGCACCGCGCTCTACAACGTCCTCTTCGCGCGCCGCGAGGGCGGCACGTTCGTCCTGCGCGTCGACGACACCGACGTGGAGAGGAACCGGGACGAGTACGAGCACGTGATCTATGAGGCGCTGCACTGGCTCGGCCTCGACTGGGACGAGGGCCCGGACAAGGGCGGTCTACACGGCCCATACCGGCAGTCGGAGCGGCTCGACGTCTACAGGGCGGAGGCGGACAAGCTGCTCGCCGGCGGCCAGGCCTACAGGTGCTACTGCACCCGCGAAGAGCTCGACGCCGAACGCCGCCAGGCCCAGGTCGCCAAGCGCCCTTACGTCTACTCGCGACGCTGCCTGACCAACCCGCCGGCCGGCCGCACCGAGTTTGCGGTCCGGTTCCAGGTGCCGGGGGGCGAGGTCACGTTCCTGGACATGATCCGCGGCGAGATGAAGTTCGACTCGACCCTGTTCGGCGACTTCATCATCGTCAAGTCGGACGGCTATCCGACCTACAACTTCGCGAGCCCGATCGATGACGCGACGATGGCCATCACGCACGTGATCCGCGGCGAGGAGCACCTGCCCAACACCCCATTCCAGCTGCTCGTGATCGACGCCCTCGGCTACACGCGGCCAGAGGCGTTTGCGCACATGCCGCTGATCCTCGCGCCCGACGGAGGCAAGCTCTCGAAGCGCAAGCATCCTGAGGCCAACCTCGTGCTCTATCGCGAGGAGGGCTACCTGCCCGAGGCGATGGTCAACTACCTGGCTCTGCTGGGCTGGAATCCGGGCACCGAGCGCGAGATCTTCTCATTCGAGGAGCTGGTGCAGGAGTTCTCGTTTGAGCGCGTTCAGCATGGCGGCGCGCGCTTCGATCGCAAGAAGCTCGACTGGATCAACGGCGAGTACATCCGCGCGCTCGGCGACGAGGACCTCGCCGCGCGGTTGAAGCCGTTCGTGCCCGAGCTCGACGACGACAGGCTGCGGCGTGCGGCCGAACCCCTGAAGACCCGCCTGCCGAAACTGGCCGACGCCAAGCCGCTGCTCGAATACCTGTGGACCGACCCCCCGACGCCGGAGCTGAGCCCGGAGGACCGCGAGCGGCTGAAGCCCGCGGCGGTATCCCTTTCGCTGGTGGAGAACTGGGAGCCGGTCGCGATTCACGAGGTGCTGGAGCAGGTCGCCGCGTCGGCCGGCTTGAAGAAGAACGACGTCTTCATGCCGGTCCGCCTGGCCGTCACCGGCAAGCGCATCTCGCCCCCGATCGGCGACACGCTCGCACTGCTGCCCAAATCCGTGGCCATGGAGCGCATCACGCGAGCCATGGGATGACACCTGTTCTCACCATCGTCATCGACCTCGAGCCGAACATCTTCCGGCTGGGGCCGTTCCTCATCACCTGGCACGGCGTGTTCGCCGTGCTCGGCATCCTGGCCGCGGCGCGCCTCGGCCTGTGGCTGCTCCGCAAGGACGGGGTCGACACCAGCCACGCGGGCGACGGCGTCGTGTGGATGGTCGTGGTCGGTCTGGTCGGCGCGCGGCTGCTCTACGTCTGGGAGAACTTCCAGCTTTTCACGGGCCAGCTGCTGCGCATCTTCGCGCTTACCGAAGGTGGCATCAGCCAGTGGGGCGGCCTCTTCGGGGCGGGGCTCGGGGCTTTGATCTGGGCCCGGCGCGCGTCCATCTCCTACTTGAAGATCGTCGACGCCGGCGGCGCCGCGACCATGATCGGGCTCGCGATCGGCCGCATCGGCGACGTGATCAACGGCGAGCACCACGGCACTCCGACCAGCCTGCCCTGGGGCGTCGAGTACGTCAATCCCGACACGCTCGGGCAGCCGGGCATGGTCGTGCACCCCGAGGTCGCCTACGAGATGATCCTGACCCTCGTCATCCTCGCGCTGCTGCTGCCGTTCCACCAGCGCTTGAAAGCGAGGTTTCCAGACGGCGTCGTTGGGCTGATCTACCTGGCCCTGTACGCGGCCGGGCGGTTCATGCTCAGCTTCTATCGCACCGATCCGTCCGTGTTCTTCGGCATGCGGCAGGCGCAGGTCGCGTCGCTCCTCATGGTCGTGATCGCAGTGGTCGCGATACCGATCCTGCTCCGGCGATCGCGCCGGCGAGATGGAGCGCCAGGCGAGGCGCTCGTGGATAGTGCTTGAAGTAGACGTGCACCTCCTCGTGAGAGACGCTCGCCGATTTGAGCAGCGCGATCCACGGGTCCAGCGCCGTCTCCTTGTAGTCGCGTCGTAGGCGGAAGTAGGCGAACGGGCCGGCCTCCACCAACGGGGCCTGCGGCCATTTCTCCTCATCCGTCACCACCACCGCCCCCGAGTGCCGGCGGATGACCTCGTAGGTCTCGGCGTGGAACCACGACTCGTGCCGAAACTCGCACGCCACGGGGCCGGCAAGCGCGTCGAGCAGCGAATCGAGCAGCGCGACGTGGCGCTGGCGGACCGGCGGGAACTGCAGGAGGACCGGGCCTCCACGCATTCCCAGCGGGGCCATCCGCTGTGCGAACAGGCGCGCGAGCCCGACCCGGTCGAAGCCCTCGGCCGAGTAGGTCAGGCCGCGGCTCGCCTTCATGCAGAAGCGAAAGGTCTCAGGAGTGGCCGCCGCCCATTTCTCGAGCGCGGTTGGGGGCGGCATCCGGTAGAAGCTGCCGTTGAGCTCGACCCCGTTCAAGCGGCTCGAATAGTAGTCGAGCATCTTCGACCCCGGCAGCGATCTGGGATAGAAGACGCCTTTCCACGTCGGGTAGCTGAACCCAGACGTGCCGGCATAGAGGACCGTCGCTACGAAACCGACACGGCGCGCTGCCGAGCCACGCGCTCGTGAAGCTGGCCGCACGCGGCATCGGCCTCTCGACCTCGCGTGTCTCGCACCGTGACGTTCAAGCCCTCCGCCGCCACGAGCTCCTTGAAGCGGCGGATGCCTTCTCTCGACGGTGCCTCGTATGGCGTGTCCGCAACCGGGTTGAACGGGATGAGGTTGACGTGCGCGAGCCGGCGCCGGAGCAGGTGGCCGAGCTCCTTGGCATCGCGCTCGGTATCGTTGACGCCCGCGAGCATCACCCACTCGTAGCTCACGCGCCGCCCGCTGCTCTTCGCGTAGCCCTGGGCCGCGCCGACCAGGTCCGCGACCGGGTACTTGCGGTTGATGGGCACGAGCACGTCACGCAGCTCGTCGCGCGCGGCGTGCAGTGAGATCGCGAGCGTCACCGGCAGCTTCTCGGCCGCGAGCTGCTCGATCCGCGGGATCACACCGCTGGTCGAGAGCACGATGCGCCGCGGGCTGATGCCGAGCCGCTCAGGGTCCGCCATCCTGCGCACCGATTCGATCACCGCCGAGTAGTTGACGAACGGCTCCCCCATGCCCATGAAGACGACGTGCGAAAGGCGCCGCCCCTCAGCGCCAAGCCGGCGAGCCGCGTCGATCGCCTGCTCCTCGATCTCATGCGCGCGCAGGTTGCGCCCGAACGGAAACTTGCCGGTCGCGCAGAAGGGGCAGCCCACCGGGCAACCGGCCTGCGACGAGATGCACAGGGTCGAACGGTCCGAGTAGCGCATCACGACAGCCTCGACGGTGTGGCCGCCGTCGAGCTCGAAAAGGGTCTTGGTGGTAAGGCCGGTGTCCGCCTCCGAGTTAGCGACCGGCTGCAGCGACGTGATCCGGAATGCATCGTCCAGGCGCGACCGCAGCGCCTTGGGCACGTCGCGCATCTCACCGAATGACACCGCGCCGCGCGCGACCCAGCCCATGACCTGGCGGCGCCGAAAAGCCGGCTCGCCCTCCGCGGCAAACCAGGCGTCGAGGTCGGCTTCGGGCAGCGCAAGGATCGCGGGTTTGGACTCCGGCACGGGCCTACGATACGGGCTCGAATACCTCCTCGCCGCGCGATGGCCGCGCGCGCGCTCGGCCTTCGTCGACCAGCTTCTGCAGGTGCGCGCGCATCGTCATCTCCGCCGCGGCCATCAACTCCTCGCCGATGCCCGCCCCGTAGACGCGCTCGGTCAGCTCGCGCGCCGTGCCGCCTCCGCGCGCCAGCTCGGCGCGGATCTGCGCCTCCCGGTGGAGGCGATGGGCGCGGTACTCCTCGAGCTTCTGGCGCGCGTCCTTCACCGGATCCCAGTGGCCCGGGAACAGGATGCTCGGGTCGAGCGCGATCAGGCGGTCCAGCGACCTGATGTAGGCGGCCACGTCGCCCTCGGGGTAGGTGACCATCGAGCTGCCCTTGCCGAGCACGAGGTCGCCGGTGAAGAGCGCGCGGTCGGGCGCCAGCCAGAAGGCAAGGTGATCCGCGCTGTGTCCGGGCGTGTAGAGGGCGGTGATGTTCAGGTTGCCGGCCCGCACCACGTCACCGTCGCCGAGCTCCGGAAACCGGCGGACGCTCGCTCCGTGCAAAGACGCGAGCCGGTGAGCGAGGGGCAGATGGTCCGGGTGCGCGTGCGTGACCAGCACCACCGACACGGTCGAACCCTTGAGGGCGCGCTGGATCGCCTCCAGGTGCCCGTCGTCCTCGGGGCCCGGGTCGATGACAACGCTCACGGTGCCCGCGTCGAGCAGCCAGGTATTCGTCCCCGGGCCGGTGTACGGCCCCGGGTTGGGGGCCACGACTCGGCGAACGGCAGCCACTACTTGGTGCGGTGCGCGGGCAGGTAGACGTCGGCGCCGTTCTCGGGGCTGGAGTCGAGCCAGCCGTCGAGGTGCGTGTCGACCAGGAGCCGGATCAGCGGCTCGCCCATCTCCGGCACCACCAGCGTCTGGCGCGGACCCTCCGCGCGCAGGCTGACCTTCCACCAGCCTCCCGTCTGGACGGCGTCGAAGGTCAGCTCACCGCTGCCGACCCACTCGCGCAGCCGCGTGAAGGCTTCGACCAGCGCCGGCTCCGATCCGATTACGGCCGCCTCGGCGGGAAGCGAGCGCGCGGCTCCCGGCAGGATGAAGTTCAGGACCGCGCCGAGCACGACGCCCCGGGCGCGCTCCTTGGGGACCGCGGCCGCCGCCTCGAGCGAGGCGGCGCGGCGGCCGACCTCTTGTGCCTGCTCGAACACCGCCTCCAGCAGCTCCGGCCGGCCGAACGCGGCCTGGCGCGCCGACTCCTGGAGCGCGAGGACCGCCGATCGGAGCTTGTGCCCCAACCGGCTGACAAGGTATCCGCGCTCCTCCTCGACCAGCTGCTGGCCGAGCTCGGACGCACGGCGCGCGGCGGCGAGCCCGCCTTTCTCTCCCCAACCGACCAGCCGACCTCCGAGCGCCAGCGGCTCCCATGGGCCGCCAGGCGGCGGGAAGGCGATGTCGGCGGGCCCGTGGCGCTTCCGGTCGGGCAGCGACACCATGCCCCCACCCACGCGGACCCACATGGGGAGCGCAACGGACGCGCCCCCCACCTATTGCCGCGCTGAAGGCACTGTGAACTTGAAAGTGGTCCCCTCGCGGTTGCTGGAGGCCACCCAGATCCGGCCTCCGAACGACCGCTCGACGACGAGCCGGCACAGGTAGAGTCCCAGGCCGAGGCCGCCCTGCGAACGGTTGCGGCCGGCCGGTCCAGTTTTCTCGAAAAGGTCCGCGAGGCTGCCCGGCGGGAGGCCGGGACCGCCGTCCGCGACGGTGATCTCCAGCCAGCCGTCGGGGATCGACCGCGCCCGAACCTTGACCTGCCCCGACGTGTACTCGAGGGCGTTGCCGATCAGGTTGGTCAGCACCTGAGCCAGGTGGGTCGGCTCGCAGTAAGCGCGCGGCAGGCCGTCGTGCAGCTTGATCTCGACGGCGCCGATGCGGTCGGCGTATCGGTGCGCCAGGACGTTGAGGACGCTGTCCATAGCCGGCTTCAGCTCGATGCTCTCGGGACTGGGCTCGAAGTGCTTGGTCTCGAGCTTGGCGATGATCAGCTGGCTCTCGACCAGGCTCAGTAGCCGGTCCGACGACTCGTACGCCTCCTGCAGCAGCTGGCGCCGGCCATGCGCGTCGATGGTCTCGTCCCACTGCATGATGCCCGCGAGCGTGGTCTTCATCGCCGCCGCGGGGCTGCGCACCTCGTGGCCGATGGCGCGAAGCATGAGGTCCTTCGCTTCGAGGGCGAGGCGCTGGGCGGTGACGTCTTCGTGCAGGGTCAGGATGCCGGCCGGCTCGCCCTCCAGGCCTGGGATCTCGACCCGGCGAACATGCACGATGCGGTCCGGGTTTCTCATCCGCAGCTCGACCGAGCCCTCGCTCTCGCCGTCGTCGCTGCGCTGGGCGCCCGCCTTGGCGTAGATCTCGGCCGGCGTCTGGCCAGGCATCTCGGCCGAGTTGAGCTGGTAGATGGACTCGACCTCGGGGTTCGCGTAGACGATGCGGCCGGCCGCGTCCTCGAGCATCACGCCCACGGGAGAGTGCCTCAGGATCGCCTGCATCATCCGCCGCTCCCGGTCGAGCTGGTCGACGAGCTCGAGCTGTCCGATCAGCACCGCCGCCTGGCCCGCAAGCACGCCGGCAAGCCTTCTCGTCTCCGAGGCGCCGGCGGTCATGCGGGCCACCAGCAGTCCGGCGAGTCGGCCCTCGACCTGGATCGGGATGGCGAACGCGTCGGGCGGCGAGCCAAGGAGGTCGAGCAGGGCGCGCATGCGCCGGCTTCCGGTCGGGGAGACCAGCAGGCGCAGCAGCTCGACGCCGTCCGCGACCGGCACCTTGGGCAGCTCGTCGCCCTCGGCTGACCGGCGCACGAGCTCTCCGTCCTCGAGCAGCCACAACGCCCCGTGCGTGGCGGCGAGCGCGCGCTCGACGAGCCGCCCCATCTCGGCGCGCGCCCGCTGGGGCTGGGTCGGGTCGAGCTCGGTGAAGGCGGCGACCGCCTCCAGCGTGCGGATGCGGCCGCGGGTCTCGGCGACCAGCCGCGAGTTCTCGATCGCAACCGCCGCGTGGCGGGCGAAGTCGAGCGCGGCCGAGGTCGGTTCGGCCAGGTGAGTCGCCGCGTGCACGGCGCCGATCGCTCCGACCAGCCGGTCGCCGTACCAGAGCGGGATCAGGCTCCACGCGTTGCCCTGGGTCGTGCCCGAAAGCACACCCGTCGGGGCGTCGCGCCAGCTCTCCTCGGTGTTCAGGCCGGCGAAGGCGAGCACGCCCTCGGCGGCCGGATCGCCGCTGCCGCGAGTGGCGCTGATGCGGCCCTCGGTGTCGAACGCCCAGCACACGACGCCTGCGCTCTCGAGCATGGTGCGCGCCTGGTCGGCGATGTTGGTGACGACGCTGATCAGCTCGTGTCCGGCGAGCGCGGCAAGCTCCTGGATGCGAACCGACTGCGCCAGGGCGAGCTCGTTGGCGTGGTGCAGGCGCATCGTGCGCAGCGCGATGCCGACGACCGTCGCCGAAGCCTCGAGCAGCTTGAGGTGGTCGGCGATGAACCTGTCGCCGTCCGTGCGGAGGGCCGAGATGCCTCCCACCACCCGCTCGTCCTGGACGATGGGGACCCACACGACATGGCTCGGCGAGCGCGAGAAGATGTACCGCCCCAGAGGACCGCGCATCTCATCCTCGTCGGCGAGAGCCGCGTCCGCGACGGTGCCGGCGGCCTCGACCATGCGCCGGAAGAAAGGCGCGCCCTCCATAGGCACCGGGCCGAGCGCACCGGTCGGGCCGTCCTTCTCGCCCGTGAACCCGACTACGTTGCCCGCGACGTCGATGTAGGCGAGCAGCATGTGCGAGGCCTCGATGTAGCGGCCGACCGCGCTGAAGATCGCGTCCGCGAGCTGGTGGTCGTCGGCGGCGCCGGCGATGCCCAGCTCGACGACGTGGAGGACCTCCAGCCGCGCCCGTTCGGTCTGCGCCTGGGCGAAGTGGCCGGCGTTGGCGAGGGCGAGGTTCACGTGCGCCGCCAGGTCCTGGAGCAGGCTCACGTGCCACTCGGTGAACGCATCCTCGCGGTAGGACTGCAGAGAGAGCATGGCCGTGATCCGGTCGCCGCTGATGACCGGGACCCAGACGAACGAGCGGGACACGTGCGGCTGGTCCTCCGGCGGGCCGGACACGAAGACCGCGGCGCCGTGGCCGAGCGTCCAGCGCTCGCGCTCGAGGCCGCGCTGCTCGAAAGATCGCGCCCAGGGCGAGCTCCGCACCAGGACCGGCTTGCCGCTCTCGTAGGTTTCGCGCGAGGGACCTGTGACGGCCAGCGCGACGGGCGGCACGACCTCCTCCACGCCTGCCACGTACTGGTAACCCTCGGCCACCGGACCCTCGGGCGATTCGGTGATGGTGGCGAGGATGAAGCCGTCGAAGTCCAGGAAGGCGGCGAGCTCCTCGCGGAGCGTGCGCATGATCGACCAGCGGTCGAGGCTCGACGCGAGGCGGCGGCCGATCGAGTTGACAAGCTCGAGCCGTCGCCTCTGCTCTTCCAGGGCCTCGTAGCTGCGGGCATTGCGCAGAGCGAGCGTGACCTCGTCGGCCACGAGCTCGAAGAAGGCCGCCGTCGACTCTTCGTACGCATACGGCTCCGTGCTCGCGATGCCAAGCGCGCCCCGAGTCGCGCTGCCCTCCTTGATGGGCACCCACAGCGCCGACTCGGGCTCGTGCACGACGAGCGATTGGCCGCTCGCGATGACGGTCCGGGCCGAAGCCACCTGAGCCGCCCGCATGCTGATCAGCCTCGAGGTCGGCACCGAGTCGGCGCGCACGCTGAGCACGCGGGCGCGGTCGGTGCGACCGTCCTGCAGCGACACCATCTTGAGGCCGTCGACGGGCAGCAGCTCACTGAGCGTCGCGTGCAGCGCGGACAGGATGCCTGCCTCGTCGAGGCTGGAGGCGATGGCGCGGCCGATGCTGTTGAGCGCCTCGAGGCGGCGCGCCTGGTTGCGGGTCAGCTCGTTGAGGGCGGCGTTCGCGACGAGCACACCGAGCTGCCGGTGGACCTCGTCCAGGAACTCGATCTCGGCCGGTGGCGGCACGCGCCGGTTGCGGACCCACTGATACACCACGCCCCCTACCACGGCTCCGCGGTGCTCGATCGGCACGAAAATCGAGCCCCTGGTGATCCGCCCGGCGCCTGGACCCCTGGACCGGTACTGCTGCTGCGTCATCTCGTTCTCGACAGGGATGAACGTGGTCCGGGGATGTGCGGCCCGGTAGAGGTGCTTGTACTGGGAGGCGTCCAGCGGCAGGCGCCGCGCGTCCTGGAGAACTCCAGTGTCGACAGCGATACGGTGGTACCAGCCCTCACGCTCGAGCACCTGGAGGACGACCACGTCGTATCCGAAAAGGGACGACAGGCCGCGGTACAGGACCTGGACGATGTCGGCCTCGGTCACACAGCTGCGCAGCTCATGGACCAGCGATGCCGGCGCCGGGAGCGCTGTCGGCTTCCTCGCCCGCGCCGGCTTGACGGCCGACCGGCCGTTCGAAGAGTGCGCTGTCTCCTTCACCCGGGTGCCGGCGCGCCTCAGTCCACGGCGGGCTGGAATCGCCATTTCGACACATATACTGCGCCTAGTGCCCTTCACCGCCCCAAAGCCGATTACACCCGCGCCGGACGACCTGCGCGGCGCCAGGGTCCTGGTCGTCGACGACGAGCGCTCGTGGCGCGTCATCCTCGAGACCGACCTCCGGATGCTCGGCTATAAGGTCAGCATGGCCGAGGACGCGGACCAGGCGCTCGAGCGTGCCCGCGCCGAGGAGCCGGAGGTGGCGATCATCGACCTGATGCTGCCCGAGCCGATGGACGGCTGGGGCTTGCTGACCGAGCTGCGGACCCGCGGGCAGAAGATCCCCGTGATCTTCTACACCGCGTATCCCGTCTTCCCCTCAGGCACCGACGACCCGGACGTCGTCGGTTACATGAGCAAAGCGATCGACCGGGCAGACCTGTACGCGTTGCTGCCCCCAGCGATCCGGCGCTCACGGGAGCGCCGGGACGACAATGGTGCTTAGAGCTCTACCAGAACCACCAGCCGAACTCGACGAAGTCGGCTCCCGAAGCCAGCGCCAATGCCGCGAGGACACCGACCGCAAACACCACCTGGACTACCTTGATTCTCCACGTCATCGAAATCACCCCTTGGATTTTCCCTAATAAACCAGGCCCAGGTGCGAGTATGCTCCGTGACGTCCGAGTTTGCTTGTAGGTACCGCGTGAATTTACGTTAAGAATCGTGTAAATCACACCTTGGAAAATCTCACTCCCAAGCCGATTTCACGCCGGACCGGCCGAGAGGTGCGCCTGCCGCCGCTCCCCCCGGGCCTCGAGGTCTACCGGCCGGCCGAGGTGCTGGGTTCGGCGGTGCTGGTCGTCGAGGACGAGTCCGCGATGCAGCAGCAGCTCCGGATCGACCTCCACGACCTGGGCTATCTGCCGCTGGTGTCCTCCTCGGCGCCGGAGGCGATGGGCCTGCTCGAGAGCGAGCGCGTCGCCGGCGTGCTGCTCGACCTGGTGCTGGACGAGGGCGAGGACTCGGGCTTCGACCTCCTCACCTGGATCCGCGCCCACCATCCGGGGCTGCCCGTCATCGTGCTCTCGGCCGCCCAGGTCAACTCGGCCTCGATCCGCAAGGCGTACGAGCTGGGCGCCAGCTCCTACTTCGTCAAGGGCAACGTACCCATGGCCCACATCTACTCCGACCTGGCCGCGCGCCTGATCGAGCGGGGCACCGGGCGGCCGGGGAACTATCGCTTCGGCCGGCTCGAGTTCGACCCGACCCGCCGGATCGTGCGCGCGGGCGAGCGCGAGATCCGCCTCACGCCGCAGCAGACCGCGCTGGTGCTGCATCTTGCCCAAGGTTCGAAGCCGGCGACCGCGCGCGACCTGATCGAGGCGGGGTTGTTTCGCAGCGACGCCGCGCACTCGACGGTGCACTCGGCGATGCTCACCCTGCGCCGCAGGCTCGACGAGCTCGAGCCCGAGCTCGGCTCGGGATTCGTGCAAGCGTCAGCCCGCGGCTACAGCCTGGTCCGCGTCTGAGTGGCGACCTCGGCCCTCCCGTCTCCGTCGCGATCCGTCCTCGACGAAGTCGTCGAGCTGCGCCGCGAATTTCACCGCCACCCCGAGGTCAGCTTCGGCGAAGCGGAGACGAGCGTGCGGATCGCCGAGCGGTTGCGCGAGCTCGGCCTCGAGCTGAAGCGCTGCCCGACCGAGACGGGCGCGGTCGCGATGCTCGACACCGGAAGGCCGGGCAAGACCGTGATGCTGCGAGCCGACATCGATGCCCTCCCCATCCTCGAGGAGTCGGGCGTGGAGTTCGCGTCGGGTGCGGAGGGCCGGATGCACGCGTGCGGCCACGACGCGCACATGGCGATCATGCTCGGGGTCGCGAGGACGCTGGTCGACCAGATCTGGGATCTCGGCGGTCGCTACCTCTTCGTGTTCCAGCCCGCCGAGGAGATCGTGAGCGGAGCAAAGGCGATGATCGCGGGCGGGCTGCTCGACGAGCACCATCCCGACGCCGTGATCGGACTGCATATCGCGAGCTTTCTCGAGTCGGGCGCGGTGGTCACCAAACCCGGCCTGCTGTGGGCGGGCTCGGACGCGTTCGACATCGGCATCTCCGGGCCCGGCGGCCACGGCGGGATGATGGGTCGCGCGGGCAACGTGCTCGCCGCGCAGGCCTTCCTCATCGAGCGCCTTCACACCGTCGTCGACGGCCTTGAGTTCGAAGGCACCGGCTGCCACACGACGGTGGGCAACGTGAGCAGCGACGGCGCCTGGAACATCGTGCCGCGCGGCGTCAAGGTGAAGGGCAGCGTGCGCACGTTCACGGCGGCGCTGCGCGAGGAGGCGCTCGGGCGCCTGCGCGACCTGCTGAAAGAGGTCGACACGGAGTTCGAGGTCAGCTCCACGCTCGACCTGGTGCACGGGACGGTGCCGTTGATGAACGAGCCCAACGTCACGCGGACGGTGCTCGACGTGGCGGAATCGCTCATCGGCGACAAGGCGAGCATCCTCGCGCGGCCGCTCACGGTGAGCGACGACTTTGCCGAGTTTCTGACTCGTATCCCCGGCTGCTACTTCATGCTCGGCGCCATGACTCCGGGCGAGCGCCCGACCGCCCACCACTCTCCGGGATTCAAGATCGACGAGGATGCGTTCCCGGTCGGCGTGAAGCTGCTCGCCGGCGCCGCTTCCCGCATCGCGTCGGCCTAGCCGCACAGCGGTTGCTCCTCCTCGTCCCGCTCGCGCTCGGCGTGCTCGCGGGCCTCGCCGCCCGCGGCCGAATGGCGAACTGGCTGGACGCGCCCATCCGCTTGCCAGGCCTGGTCATCGCGGCGCTTGTGGTCCGGGAGGCTGTCGCGCTGACGCCCCTCAGGAACGTCGACCAGCTCCGCTACGTCTATTTCCTGTTCGTCGCCATCCTGCTCGGGTGGACGATCTGGAACCTCAAGCGAATGCCGGGAGTGTGGATCGTCAGCATCGGCGCGGCCATGAACCTGGTCGTGATCGCGGCCAACGACTTCCGCATGCCGGTGGCGCCGGCCGGCGCCGGGCGGCTGGTCCAGCTCGGACACACCGGGCAGTACGTGCTCATGGATTCGAGCACGAGGCTGGCCTGGCTGGGCGACTGGATCGTGCTGCCGGCCTGGCTGGGCGGCGCTTACAGCCCCGGCGATGTCGTGGTCGCGGCGGGCGCCGGGGTGGTGGCTTTCCTGCTGACCGCGCGCTACCGGGCCAGGCTCTAAGCTGGTTGAAACCCAAACAGGTATAGGGAGTTACCCGCCGTGATCATCTTCTGGATCTTCACGCTCTTCGTCGGCAGCTCGGCGTTCGCGTTCGCCTACATCTACATGCAGCTCGGCCTCGGCTGGTCGTTCCTCTACGCGATCGTGGCCATGCTCCTCGCCCGCGGGCTCTTGAGCATCGTCCGCCGCCAGCTGATCGTGCGCGAGCGCATCACGCCGGAGACCGATGTCTTGATGCGCACGGTCGAGACCAATCGCGCCGTCTTCTGGAAGCGCGCGCTGTTCGTGCTGCTCGTCCCCGTTATCTACTTCGCGGGCGCCGACCTGATGTTCGGGCTGGCTCCCGCGGACGCGCTCGCCGCGCTGCCGCAGTTCGCGGCGACCGCCCTCACGCAGCTGGTCTATCTGCTGTTCCTGCTCGGGGCGAACTTCATGCTCTTCCTGGGCCCCTTCTACCTCTACACGCGCATCGGCAAGACGATGATCAACCCCGACGACGCGAACTTCGGGGTCGCCATGGAAGACGTCCGCGGCCAGAAGGCCGCGGTCGAGGAGATGAGACGCATCCTCCGGCTCATCGAGCACGGTCGGCTCTTCACCAAGGCCGGCGGCAAGCGGGAGCGAGGCGTGTTGATGGTCGGGCCGCCCGGAACCGGCAAGACGATGCTGGCCAAGGCCATCGCCTCATCGCTTCATGTACCGATCTACATCGCCAACGGCGGTTCGTTCGCCGGAATGTTCCTGGGCATCGACGCCCTCAGCGTCTACCTGATGGTTCGCGCGGCGCGCAAGCGGGCCAAGGTGTGGGGCGGCTGCATCGTCTTCATCGACGAGATCGACGCGCTCGGCCAGCGGCGCTCAGGTATGGGCGGAATGATGGGCGGAATGATGGGCGGAATGATGGGCGGCGGCCAGCTGGGGTTGAACATGCTGCTCGTGCTCATGGACGGCATCGACAACCCAGGCTTTGTCATCCGCCAGCTGCGCGGCTTCGTAAATCTCACTCTGGACGGGCTTTTCCTGCCGCGCGTCATTGGGGCCAACGGCAGCAAGCTTCGACTTCGCATTCCGCCGCTGAAGGCGCCGTCCTACAACATCCTCTTCATCGGAGCCACCAACCGGCCTGCTGTGCTGGATGAGGCGCTCACGAGGCCGGGACGTTTCGGCCGCCAGATCGTGTTCCGCCTGCCCAAGCGGGAGGACCGCAAGGACATCGCGGCGCTCTACTTCGACAAGAAGCAGCACGATCCAGCCCTCGACCTGCCCAGCCGGCGGGAAGAGTTCGCCCGCATCACCGAGGACTACTCGCCGGCCGACATCGAGCAGGTGCTGTCGTTGGCGCTGGTGTATGCATTCGAGGATGGCCGCGACGCTTTCAACTGGAAGGACATCCGCGAGGCGATGGGTAACGTCGAAGCCGGCCTCGCCATCCCGGTCGAGTACACGGAGCGCGACAGGATCGCAGTCGCCAGGCACGAGCTCGGGCACGCGGTCGCGTCACATTTCTTCAAGACGGACCACTCCCACGTGCGCCTTTCCATACGGAGGCGGGCCACCGTGCAGGGAGAGATCGGCGGCTACCACAAGGCGCTTCCGCAGGAGGAGGAGTGGCTCGAATTCCGCTCGCAGCTCGCGGCCGACATCCGGCACTCGCTTGGCTCGCTGGCCTGTGAGCACGTCTTCTATGGCGAGAACACGAGCGGCGTCTACGGCGACCTCCGGTCGGCAACATGGATCGCGTGCCGGATGGTCGGCACCATCGGCATGGGCGCCGACAACCTCGACCCGCAACTGTCCGCCAAAGCCGCCAACATCGGCGAGCAGCTGATTTCCGTGGCCCAGGTCACGGAGGGCGCGCACGAGCAAGGCACGTGGGCGGGCGCGGTGCTCAACAGCCCTCGCGGCCGGCGCGTCGTCGGGCAGCTCCTGGGGGCGGCGTACATCGACGATTGGCGCCTGATGAACGTCAACAAGGAGGCCATAGACCAGGCCGCCGAGGCGTTGATCGCACAGGGCGAGCTGATGGGCGACGAGATCGCCGGTCTTCTCGACTCGGTGGGGCTGCGAGCGCCGACGGCTGCCGATCCCTACCCGCCCGACCTGCCTATGGTGCCCGACCAGCGCCCGCAGATCAGCGCGGTCTCGGAGTCCGCCTGAGCCGGGTCCTCGCCGCGGCGCTCGGCGCGCTGCTGCTGACGCTCCCAGCGCAGACGGTCGGAGCGCAGGACCCGTACGCGCCGCCCTCGCCGCGACACGAGGCCGAACGCCTGATGAGCGCCGAACTCGCGATGAAAGCGGCACTCGCCGAGCGGCAGCAAATCCTGGGCTCCCCCGCACCGGCAGGCATGATGGATCGCATTCGCTACAGCCTCTCGATCGAGGCGGCCAACTACGCCTATCGCTCAGGTGTGCGCCAGGAGGAGCTGCGGGTCTACGAGCTGGCGAGCTATTACAGCGTCGAGACGTCGGTCGTGCCGCTGCTGCCGCAGCCGGTCTCCCGGCCCGTCGAGGACGCGATCGCCGGGCTGCACTCCCTGTACGCGCTGGCGGGCTATGACCAGTACTACCTGATCCATGTGCACTTCAGCTTTCCGTACGCGACCGCCGCCCCGGTCGCCACGCTGCGCGGCTACTACCTGGAGGCCCAGCAGAAGTACGGCGTCGACGCGAGCTACCTTGCCTCGATCAACTTCATCGAAAGCGCTTTCGGCCGCAACAACGGGCCGTCGTCAGCGGGGGCGGAGGGGCCGATGCAGTTCCTGCCCAGCACGTGGGCGAACTGGGGCCAGGGGGGCAACATCTACGACCCCCACGACGCGATCATGGCCGCCGCCCGCTACCTGGTCCACTACGGCGCCCCGACCGACATGCGCCAGGCGATCTTTCACTACAACCTCGACTACGACTACGTCGACGCAGTGGAGTTTTTCGCTCGCGCCATCAGGGCCGACCCGGCGTGGCTGGACCGCCTGTACTACTGGAACACGTCTGGCTAAACAGTTAGAGTGATTACTCATGGAGTATCGGATCGAACAGTTGGCCAGGGCCTCGGGCATGGCCGTCGACACGATCCGCTTCTACCAGGGGAAAGGCCTACTCGAAGCCCCGCGCCGTGAGGGCCGGGTCACCTGGTACGGCGAAGGCCACCTCGAGCGGCTGCGCCGGATTCGGGACCTGCAGCAGCGCGGCTTCACGCTGACGGTAATTCGCCGCTTCCTGGAGGGCGAGCTCGAGCCGTCCGACGAGTCGCTGGTGGCGGCGGTCACCCGCCCGGCCAGCCCCCAGACGCTGACGCTCGACGAGCTGGCCGAGCGCAGCGGCGTCGCCGCGCCGCTGCTCAAGAGCCTCGAGTCAGCCGGGCTGCTGGTCCCGATCGAAGGCGGCGACGAGCCGCTGTATCCGGCGGAGGACCTCGAGGCGATCTCCGCTGGCATGCAGCTGATCGCGGCAGGTGTGCCGATCGGGTCGCTGATCGAGCTCGGCCGCGAGTACGCCGCGGCCAGCGACCGCGTCGCCCGCCAGGCCGTAGAGCTGTTCGACCACCATGTCCGGGAGCGCATCCAGTCCGAGGGCGGCGAAACCGAGGCGGCCGAGCGGAGGCTGCTCGCCCTCTTCAATGAGCTGATGGACGCGAGCGGCACCCTCGTCAGGCACAACTTCCAGCGCACGCTGCTGCGGGCGGCGCGCGAGCACATAGAAAAGAAGGCATGAGCATCACCGTCCGGGCCATGCGGGTGCGCGAGCTCGAACGGAATCCTGACCTCGTCGACGTCGTCAGCGCCGCGCGCGACTCCGGCCATGAAGTGCTGCTGATCGAGCGGCCGATGCCCGACGCGGTAAGTATCGCGGCGATCGGCCGGGTCATGGACATCGTGGCCGCCGACGAAGGCGTCGTCCTGGAGGACGCCGAGGGCAGAGTCGTCGACCGCGAGCCGGGAACCAACCGGATCCTCGCGGCGGCGCGGCTGTGGCGCCGGTTGCGCGAATCACTGCGGGCCGGCGGAGCCGCGCCGGCGCCGGCAACCGGAGCGGTGGCCGTCGGGGGGTTTGCCTATCGTCCGGACCGCGACCCGGCCGGCGCGTGGGGCGGGTTTCCGGCGTTGCTCCTCAGGGTTCCCGCGCTCGCCGTCACGAGGGTCAGGGGTCGCACCTTCATCACGGCCGCGAGCGAGGAAGCCGACGAGCTGCTCGACCTCACCGCGTCGAGCGCACGGGCGCGGCCGGCGCGCACCCTCGAGGTCACGCCCGTGCGGAATCCGGTGGCCTGGGCCGCGGCCGTCGACAGCGCCGCCGCGCGCCTGCGGGCCGGCGAGGCGTCGAAGGTCGTGCTCGCGCGCGAGGTTGTCGCGCGCGGCGACGGGGTGGTTTCTGCCGGCGCCGTCACCCGCTCGCTTCGCGCCGCCTACCCGTCCTGCTTCACGTACCTGATGACCGGCGCCGACGGCACAGCCTTCGCGGGCGCGTCGCCCGAGCTCCTGATTCGCCGCTCTGGCGCGCAGGCGCACGCGCAGCCGATGGCCGGCTCCGTGGCGCGGGGCGCCACCGAGTCGGAGGACGAAAGGCTGGCCGAGCAGCTGCGTGAAAGCCGCAAGGATGCGGCCGAGCACGAGCTTGTATCGCGATTTGTGGTCGATGCGCTGCGCCCGTTCGCACGCTCGGTGGCAGCGCTTCCGCCGGAGGTCGTGCGCTTCACCAACATCCAGCACCTGGCCACGGCGGTGCGGGCAGAGCTGAACGATCCTCCGGCCGACGCTCTCGAGCTGGCGGCCGCCCTCCACCCCACGCCCGCGGTCGGCGGCTGGCCTCGCGAGGCCGCGGATCGCATCATCGACGACCTGGAGACGATGGAGCGCGGCTGGTACGCCGGCGCCGTGGGCTGGACCGACGCGCGCGGCGACGGCGAGTTCGCGGTGGCGCTGCGGTGCGGTTTGCTGTGGGAGGACGGTGCGCGGCTCTACGCCGGCGTCGGAGTGATGCCCGACTCAGACCCCGCCCGCGAGCTCGACGAGACAGACCTGAAGTTCAGAGCGCTGCTCTCGGCACTGACGTAGATGGACCTCCAGATCAACGGCGCACGCATCCATTACGAGCGTGCGGGCTCGGGCTTCCCCGTGATCTTTCTGCACGCGGGCGTGGCCGACTCGCGCATGTGGGCGCCGCAGGAGCCCGAGTTCGCAGAGCATTTCGACGTGATCAGGCCGGACACGCGCGGCTTCGGCGATTCGGAGCTGCCGCCGGCCCCGTGGAACCCCAGGGAGGACGTGCTTCAGCTCATGGACTCGCTGGGACTCAAGCCGGCGCACCTGATCGGATGCTCGATGGGCGGCTCGGTCGCGCTCGACTTCGCGCTCGACCACCCCGAGCGAGTCTCCAAGCTGGTGCTCGTCGACGCCGGCGTGAGCGGCCGGCAATCTGACCCGAAGTACGACCACCTCTTCGACGAAGTGACGGCCGCCGACAAGAGCGGCGATTTCAAGGCGCTGAACGAAGCCGAGATGGACCTGTGGCTGGACGGCCCTTACCGGCCGCACGGGTACGTGGCCCAGCCCCTGCGCGACCTGTTTCTCGACATGAACGGCAAGAACATGGGCGCCGACTGGGAGAAAGCCCCGCCCCAAGATCTCGAGCCACCCGCGGCGGAGCGCCTGGGCGAGATCACGGCGCCGACGTTGGTGATCGTCGGGGACAAGGACCTCGCCCCGGTGCTAGAGACCGCGGACCTGCTGGTGTCATCGATCAAGGGCGCGCGCAGGGCGATGATCCATGACGCAGCGCATCTTCCCAACCTCGAGCATCCGGAAGAGTTCAACCGCGTGGTGCTGGACTTTCTGCTCAGCTAACTCCGCGCCAACTATATCCAGTGTTGATATAGTGCGGGCGTGAGGCCCGGAAGCTCGCTCACGACGTCGGCGTTCTACATCCTGCTCTCGCTGAGCTTCCAGGACCGGCACGGCTACGAGATCCTCAAGGACGTCGCCTTGAGCTCGGCTGGACGCGTGAAGATGGGCCCAGGCATTCTCTACACGACGCTCAAGCGACTGCTCGAGACGGGGCTGATCGTGGAAGTCGAGGGTCGTGTGAACGCCGACCGCGACGACTCTCGCCGGCGCTACTACCGGCTCGCGCACCACGGCCGCACAGCGCTGGCCGCCGAGCTAGAGCGGATGGAACAGGCCTTGAAGGTGGCACGGACCCGCCGCTGAGCGGTCGAGAGCCGGCACTCGACGTAGTTTCTGGTCGAAACACGCGTCGCGAGCCGGCACTCGACCAGAAACTACGCCCGCAGGGCCCCCGCCGCCGCCTCCCAGCACAGCCGATGCCCGGTGACGCTGTCCTCGCGTTTGTACTTCACCACGACCATCGTCGACGTCTGTGCGCTGATCGCGTCGGCGATCGCAGGCTCGAGCCCCGAGCGGTCCGTCACCGGGCTGTAGACCATCCCGTACAGCCGCGCGACCTGCGCGAAGTCGAGGCCAAGCGGCGTCGCGAAGATCTCCTCGAACACGTCCGTGTGATGCGCCTGCGGCAGGAAGTTGAAGACGCCGCCGCCGTTGTTGTCGCACACGATCACCGTCGCCCGGATGCCGTGGCGGCGCAGCGCCCACAGCCCGTTCATGTCGTGATACAGGGACAGGTCGCCGAGCATCAGCACCGTCGGCACCGTCGGCTGCGCGGCCGCCACACCGAGACCAGTCGACACCAGGCCGTCGATCCCGCTCGCCCCCCGGTTCCCCAGGAAGACCTGCCGCGGCTTGCCGTAGGGCCAGAAGCTGTCGACCGCGCGAATCGGCATGCTCGAGCCGACGAAGACTTGCGCCGGGTCCGGCAGCTTGGCCGCCAGCGCGCGAACGATGTGGCCTTCGTGCAGGGGCGTCGAGACCAGCGCAGCGGCGATGGCGGCCGTGGCCTTCTTGCCCGCGTCGACCCACTGGTCGCGCCAGGAGGCTCGATCGACTGGCGGAAGGCCTTCGAGCAGCGCCTGTGGATCGGTCACCAGCACGTTGCTCGCGACCTGGTCCTGGTCGCGCCAGGCCCGGTCGGGATCGACGAGGAAGGTGGGCGCGGACGCGGCCGCCAACCATGAGTTGAGGACGCGCGACGTCGGCGTCCCGCCCAGCCGGATGACCAGGTCTGGGCCGTGCTGCAGCGACCAGCCCGCACGCAGCAGGGCCTCGTACGACTCGACCGCCGTCCCGGACTCCAACCGCCTGAGCTGCGACGTCGGCTCCGCTAGCACCGGCACCCCGAGGCGGCTCAAACCGGACGCCAGGCGCGCGCCGTTGCGCATCTCGCCTGCGACCACGAGCGGGCGCTGCGCACGCTGCAGCGCACGCGCGAGGCTCGCCACCTGGTTTGGCGTCGGCATCATCGCGCCGGCGGTGAAGGACTGGGGCGCCTCGCCAAGCGGGACCGGAACCTGACCCGGCGGCGGGACCAGCGGCTCGCGAAACGCCATGTTCAGGTGCACAGGTCCCGCGGCCGCTTCGGCGCACGCGCGGACCGCGAGCCGGCGCCACAGTCGCGCCGAGTTGGGCAGCTCCACCGGCGGCCCCGAGTCGTAGAACCAGCGGACCGACGTGCCGTACAGACGCTGCTGGTCGATCGCCTGATTGGCGCCGACGTCGCGCAGCTCGGGCGGGCGATCGGCGGTGAGCACGATCAGCGGCGTCCGGGAATGAAAAGCCTCAACGACCGCGGGATGGAACTCGGCCGCCGCCGTGCCCGACGTGCAGAGGATGACCACCGGCTTGCCCGTGGCCTTCGCCAGGCCGACGGCGAAGAACGAGCCCGAACGCTCGTCGATCTGCACGAACACCGCGATCTTCGGATGCCGCTGGAGCGCCATCGCGAGCGGCGCCGACCGCGAGCCCGGCGAGACGCACGCGTACTCCACGCCCTGCTGCGCCAGCTCGTCGACGAACGTCGCGGCGAAGGACTGGGCTACATCCATACGATTGAAGCGTGGCCCTCCTCGACGGCCCTGATGTCAGCCTGAGCTACACCGTGTCCGGCGAGGGCGAGCCTGTGACGCTGCTGCACGGGTTCACGCTCAGCGGGCGCAACTGGCGCGAGCTCATCGCCAAGACGCCCGCGCGTTGGATGTGGATCGTGCCGGACCTGCGCGGCCACGGCGACACTCGGACCGCGCCCCGCGCTCCCTGCACGATGGAAGCGTGCACGTCTGACCTGCGGATGTTGTGGGATCACCTCGGCATCGGACGGAGCCATCTGGTGGGTTACTCGATGGGCGGACGGCTCGCGCTGCACGTGGCGGTCAGACTACCCGAGCGAGTCCGCTCTCTGCTCACCATCAGCGCGCATGCCGGCCTCGACGAGCAGGCCCGTGCCGGGAGGCGGCAGGGCGACGAGGCACTCGCGGAGCGGATCGAGCGCTACGGCATCGAGCCGTTCGTCAACTACTGGCAGGCCCAGCCCCTGTTCGCCGGCCTCGAGCGGCGCGGAGCGGCCTACGCGGCGCAGGTCCGGGCGCAGCGACTGGCCAACCGGCCCGACGGCCTGGGCGCATCGCTGCGCGGGATGGGAGCGGGGGCGATGGAGCCCCTGTGGGACGACCTCGGCGGCATCACCATCCCGTGCACGTTCGTGGCCGGCGAGGACGACCCTGCTTACACCACCGCGGCCAGGCGGCTTGCCAACGCCGTGCCTGGCGCGCGCCTCGAAGTCGTGGAGCGCTCCGGCCACGCGGTGCACATGCAGAGGCCCGCGCGGATGGCTCGGATTCTCGCCGCTCACCTGCGCCGGGCGGCCGACGCCACCGCGACCGGCTCAGCGACCTCGAGCCTCACGCCGGCCTGAAGGCCCGCCGCGTAGCGCGCCGCGCCCAGCCGCTCCTGGTCGAGCATGCCTCCGTGGTCGATCGAGCGCAGCGTGAAGGACGTGCATCCGCGGCGCCGCGCCGACTCGACCTCCAGCGCCACATCCTGCGGACGAGCTGCGCTGATTTGCGCCGTGCTCACGCAAGCACCCCGATCGCGAGCAGCAGCGCGAAGGCCAGCTCCCCCGCGGCCGTGCGCTTGAGCGCGCCGACCAGGGCGGGACCGTCTGTGCTGCGAAAGGCAGTCCTGACCGGCGCGGCCATGATGGGGATCGCGAGCAGCGTGACGAGCGCCGCCGGACCTACCGCCTGGGTAATGACCGCGATCACCGGCATCACAAAGGTCGCCACGGCGATCGCCAGCAGGAGGTAGCGGGTGCGCTCGCGGCCGATCCGGGTGGCCAGCGTGCGCTTTCCGGCCGCGGCGTCGGAGTCGGCGTCGCGCAGGTTGTTCAAGACCAGAATCGCACTCGCCAGAAAACCGAGCGAGCAGCCGGTCAACACCGCCAGTGGGGTGACACGCAGCTCCTCGACATAGACCGTCCCGCCCGTGGCGACCAGGCCGAAGAACAAGAACACGAAAACCTCGCCGAGGCCGAGATAGCCATAGGGCCGCGGACCGCCGGTGTACAGCCAGGCCGCCAGCAAGCACGCGGCGCCGACGACGAGCAGGCGCCAGTCCGTCGCCAGGCTCAGCGCGACGCCCGCCGCGCCTGCCAAACCGAAAGCCGCGACCGCGGCCCATCTCACGTGCTCGGGCGGGACGACGCCTGAAGACGCCGCGCGCACCGGGCCGATGCGCCTCGCGGTGTCGGCGCCGCGCTTGAAGTCGGAGTAGTCGTTGGAGAAGTTGACGCCGACCTGGAGCGCAATCGCGACCACCAGCGCGGCGAGCCCGGCCGCGGGACGCGCGCCACCGTCGTGCACCGCGATGGCGGTGCCCGCAAGCACGGGCGCGACCGACGCTGCGAGGGTGGCGGGCCGCACGGCCGACCACCAGACCCGGCCTGGAGTCAGCGCAGCGGTCGCAACCATGGTCCTACGGCCGCTTGGGGAACTTCGTGAAGTCGGGCTTTCGCTTCTGTACGTAGGCGTCGCGGCCCTCCTGCGCCTCTTCGCTGAGGTAGTACAGGAGCGTCGCGTCGCCGGCAAGCTGCTGGATTCCGGCGAGACCGTCGTCGGCCGCATTGAGGCCGGCCTTGAGCATCCGGAGCGCGAGCGGGCTCAGCTCCAACATGCGCCGGCACCAGCGCACCGTCTCTTCCTCGAGCGACGCCAGCGGCACGACTTTGTTGACCAGGCCCATGTCGAGCGCCTGCTGCGCGTCGTACTGCTCGCACAGAAACCAGATCTCGCGCGCCTTCTTCTGGCCGACGATGCGCGCCAGCAGGCCGGCGCCATAGCCGCCGTCGAAGCTTCCGACTCGGGGCCCGGTCTGGCCGAACCGGGCATTGTCGGCGGCGATGGTCAGGTCGCAGACGACGTGCAGCACGTGGCCGCCTCCAATGGCGTAGCCCGCGACCATGGCCACGACCGGCTTGGGCAGGCGGCGGATCTGGATCTGCAGGTCGAGCACGTTCAGACGGCCGATGCCCTTGGGGTCGACGTAGCCGTCGTCGCCGCGTATGCGCTGGTCGCCGCCCGAGCAGAAGGCCTCGGTGCCTGCGCCGGTGAGGACGATGACGCCGATCTTCGGGTCGTCGCGGGCCGCCTCGAAAGCGGCTGACATCTCGAAAACGGTCGTCGGCCGGAACGCGTTCCGGACCTCCGGACGGTTGATCGTGATCTTGGCGATGCCGTCCCAGGTGTCGTACAGGATGTCCTGGTAGTCGCCCGACCGCACCCATCCGCCCGCCGTCTGATTCTTCAAGCTCGCACTCCTAGAGCGATCACTAGTACTATCGATCATCGTACTCCACCCGATGATCGATCCTCTTGCCGTCCGCGCTCGCCGTGCGCCGAACGACCTGGCACTCGTCGACCGAGGCGCTCGGCTTACATGGGGCCGCCTGAACGCGATGGCGGACGACTGGTCTCAGCGGTTTCGCGAGGCTGGGCTGAAGCGTGGCGACCGAGTCGCGTTGGCGGAGCCGTCCGGCGCGGCCTTCGCGGCGCTTCTGCACGCGTGCATCCGCACCGGCACAACGATGGTGCCGCTGTCGCCTCGCTGGCCCGAAGCCGAGCGCGTGCGTGTGGTCACCGACTTGGCGCCGCGCGCCGTGGTCACGGAGGGCCAGATCGAGGTGCGGCGCGATGCGGTCGCGGGGCGTGGCGAGCTGTGCGTGCTGTACACGTCGGGCACGACCGGCGAACCGAAGCCTGTCCGTCTCACCTTCGCCAACCACCGCGCTTCGGCCCGAGGGCTGATGGAGGGCATCGGCCGTCGCGACGACGACACCTGGCTGCTCATGCTCTCGCCGCACCACGTCGGCGGCTTCGCCATCTTCCTGCGCTCGGTGCTGTACGGCCACCCGATCGTGTCCATCCCGCGCTTCGACGTCGATGCTGTGGTGGCGGCCCTGCGTGAAGACCGCCCGACTTTGGTGTCGGCAGTGCCGTCGATGCTGACGCGCCTGCTCGACGCCGGAGCGGTCGAGGAGCTGCGCGGGCCGCGGGCCATCCTCGTCGGCGGGGCGCCCGCGACCGACGAGCAGGTCGGCGCGTGGGCGGACCTGGGGCTGATGGTCTGCCCGACCTACGGCATGACGGAGACCTGCTCACAGGTCGCGACCGTGCCGCCAGGGCGCGCGCGGGAGCTGATCGGCAGGGCGGGTTTCGTGCACAGCCAGGCTGCGGTCACGTTTGAGGAAGGCGTGATCGCAGTGAGCGGGCCCGTGGTCTCTCCGAGTTTCGACGGCCGCGTGCTCACCGGCGACCTCGGCCACCTCGATGAGCACGGAGCGCTGGTGGTCACCGGCCGCAAGGACGACGTGATCATCACCGGCGGCGAGAAGGTGCACCCGGCGGAGGTCGAGAACACGCTACGGCTGCACCCGGCGGTGCGCGAAGCGGCCGTGGTCGGGCGGCCCGACCGTGTCTACGGGATGGTGCTCGAAGCGCTGGTCGTCGGCGATGGCGTGAGCGCGGAGGCGCTTGTGACATGGTGCCGCAAGCGGCTTCCCTCTTTCAAGGTCCCGCGGCGGGTGCGATTCGTCGGCAGCCTGCCCTTGAGTGAAGGCGGCAAGCTGCTCCGCACGCAGCTCTAAGGCGACCGGCGCGTCGGCTTTTTGCGCGGGAAGAGGCGGACGATCTTCGCGTAGTCGCCAGGGGTGTCGATGTCGTCCGGCCGGCCGCCCGCCGGCACGATGTCGAGCAGCTCGGGGTGCTCGTCCAGCACCCGGCGCGCTCCCTCATCGCCGTCGAGCGCCTCGAGCTCCGGCCACAGCTCGCGAGACAGCACGACCGGCGGCGTCCAGCGCGGCTTGCGCTTGGGCGTACGCACGTCGGGCTCAGCGGAGGCCGACATCGCCACCGCGGGCCTGGCACCCTCGCGCCGCCACGACCGCAGGAGCGCTGACACCGCGCGCGAGCCGACGAGCGGCTGGTCGCCCAGCATCACCAGGGCCGCCTCCATGTCACTGCGCAGGGCCCGCAGCCCGGTGCGCAGCGAGGTGGACATGCCTCGGGCCGCGTCGGGGTTGAACACCAGGTCGGCGGCGCCGTCCACGGCCTCCTTGACGTCGTCGGCCGCGTAGACCACCACCACCTGGTGACAGCCTCCTTCGGAGGCGGCCTCGATCGCGTGGCGAACCATCGGCCGCCCGTCGAACTCCAGCACCAGCTTCTGGCTGCCGCCCATGCGCGAGCTCGAGCCGGCGGCCAGCACCACGGCGCCGACAGGAAGCAGCGACGCGGCGAGGCGCTCGCTGGAGGGCCGCGCGGAGCGAACCCACTCCACGTCTGCTCCGACCTTGATCGCCGCCTCGGCGAAGTCGTGGAGGCGAGCGCTGTCGGCGTCTACGACGAGCAGCTTGCGGCCCTTCAGGACCGAGAGGTCCGGAATCACCTCGGGAAGGCCGACGACCGCCAGCGTGCCGCAGTCGCTGCGTGAGGCGACATGCTGCAGGGCGGGCTCCAGGTCGCGGCCGCGCACCACCACGCTGTGGGCTCCGTCGGGCTCGCGATAAGTCCGACCTCGGATCGGCACCTCGAGGTCGCTCATGACGAAGATCAACGCTCCTCCAGCATGCCAGACAGCGCCGCTAACCTTGTCTCGATGCCGATACTCGGTGCCCACGTCGATTCGTCCGGCGGCCTGCACCTCGCGTACGAGCGCGCGAAGGCGATGGGCGCGGACGCGATCCAGGTCCACCCCACGCCGCCCGGTTTCTGGGGCTCGCCCAAGCTCGACGAGACGCGAATCGCAACCTTCAAGGAGGCGGCCGAAAAGCACGGTCGCCCCCCGTTTTACTTCCACGCGGTCTACCTGATCAACCTGGCCGGCGACGACACCACGCTGCGCCAGCGGTCGGAGAGCACGCTCACCGGCTACCTCAAGGCCGCGGACGAGCTCGGTGTGAACGGCGTCATCTTCCACACGGGCTCGCACAAGGGCGCGGGCTTCGAGACCAGGCTGCCGACGATCCTCGACCACATCAAGCGGGTGCTCGAGCGCGCGGATCCGAAGCAGGCGCGGCTGCTCATCGAGAACAATGCCGGCCTCGGCGGCTGCGTCGGCGCGAAGTTCGAGGAGATCGCGCAGATGTTGAGCGGCCTGAACGACCAGCGCGTCTCCGTCTGCTTCGACACATGCCACGCCTTTGCGTCGGGCTATGACGAACGAAGCGCGGCCACGGTGTCGGCGACGCTGGACGAGCTCGACAAGGTCGTGGGCCTCGGCCGCGTCGACGTCGTGCACTGCAACGATTCGGTGACCGGCCTCGGCTCGAACCGCGACCGCCACGCCAACATCGGCGCGGGCCAGATCGGCGAGGAGGGCTTTCGGGCCCTGCTCCACGAGCCACGCCTCGCGAAGCTGCCTTTCATCCTCGAGGTGCCCGGCGCCGGGGATGGGCCCGACGCCGAGCAGGTGGCAGTGCTTCGCCGGCTCGCGGCGGACCCGGCGTAGATCGCTCGGCGGCGGTCAGACCGCCGCCTGCATCCGGGCGCGGATCGCCCTTACCAGCCCCCGCGCCCGCTCGACGAGCATCTGTGCCTGATACAGCGCCACGCCGTCGGCGTCAGGCGCTGTCAGCCGGTGGTTTTCGATCTCGCGCCGGCATGTCCTTGAGGCGCTCCCACGCCCGGTCCTCGTCCATGTCCGGGTGCATCGCTAGGCCGGCCGCCGCCGCCGCGGCGCCCGCCGCATGGCCAGGCCGGCAAGGGTCCAGGCGCGTTCCGCCAACCGCGCCAGCTTGGTCAGCAGGTTGACCGATCCGTCAGCCCAGAGCCGGCTGTTCTCCATCTCGCGCTGCATGTCGATCAGCCTGTCCCACGCCGCGTCTTCGTGCCCGTATGAATACATGGTCGCCTCCTCGCTAACTGTCGTCCTATCTACAGTGGTTATTATAACCGATGTGCGGGCTTTGATGGTTAAGGGTAAGATTCTTTGCGATGGCTGATCGCGACACGGCGGCAGGAGCTCTGGGCCTCGTCCAGGCCTTCGTCAACACGGTCGACCTGCAGGACGGACCGGAGGAGCTCACCGACCCAAACACGCTGAAGGGCTGGCTGGTTGCACACGACCTGATCGACGCCGGCGCCGAGGTGCAGGAATCAGACCTGAAGCACGCTCGGGCGCTGCGCGAGGCCATCCGTGGCGTGATCGGGGCCAACACGGGCGGCACGGTCTACCCCGTTGACGTCGCCACTCTGAACGAGGCCGCCGCGGCCAGCCGGCTGCGTGCCCGTTTCGGGCAGGACGGAAGGGCTCGCCTCGAGCCTGACGCCGGCGGCGCCGTCGGCGCGATGGGCCGCCTGGTCGCGGCGGTGTTCGCGAGCATGGCCGAACCCGACTGGACACGGCTCAAGCTCTGCGGCTCGTCGACGTGCCGGTGGGCTTTTTATGACCGCTCCCGAAACCACTCGAGCCGCTGGTGCACCATGGCGTCGTGCGGCAACCGCGAGAAGGCGCGGCGTTTCCGGCAGCAGCGCCGAGTTGAGCAAGTCCAGGGCTGAGGCCTTCAGCGACGGCGTCTTCGCCGTCGCCGCCACCCTCCTCGTCTTCTCGATCCCGATCCCCGACCCGCACCATGCGCTGGTGAGTGCGCTGCTCGCGCAGTGGCCGTCGTACGCGGCCTACGTCATCAGCTTCGTGACCATCCTCGTGATCTGGGTCAATCACCACACGACGATCGACGCCATGCGTACGTTCGACCGCCCACTGTTGTTCCTGAACGGGTTTCTGCTCATGACGGTGGCGGTGATTCCCTTTCCCACCGGCCTGCTCGCGCGTTACCTCCAGGCGGGGCACGACCAGTCGGTCGCGGCGGTCGCTTACGGCATGACCATGTCGGCGATGGCGGTCGCCTTCACCCTGATGAACACGTACGCCAAGCGGCGACACCTGTTCACGACGCCCTTCAGCTTGCTTGGCTTCTCAGTCGGGCAGCTCAGCTATCCGGCCGCAACCGTGATCGCGCTCTTCAGCTACCAGGTCGCGATCGGGATCTACGCCGTGACCGCGCTGTTCTACGTCGTATTTCCGCTGACCCGCGAGGCGCAGGTCCGGCGGCGCTAGGCGACGTCAGGAGGCGTCAGGCCGTCGCCGCTTTTGCCGCCTTCATCGAAGCGCCTGATCCACCGAATCGCTCGGCGGTGACCTCGGCGAGGATGCCCAGGGCCGTCTCTTCGGCGCCGCGGCTCCCGAGATCGAGACCTATCGGCCCGTGCACCCGGCCGATCTGTTCCTCGGTGAAGCCCTCGCGGCGCAGCTGGTCGAACCGATTCTGGTTGGTCTTGCGGCTGCCGATCGCGCCGATGTAGCCGACGTCCTTGCCGAGAACCGAACGCAGCGCCGGGAGGTCGAACTTGGGGTCGTGGGTCAGGATCACGACGTACGCGGAGCGGTCGAGAGTCAGCTTTGACATGGCCTCGTCGGGCCACGCCACGATCAGCTCGTCAGCGTCCGGAAACCGCTCCGTCGTCGCGAACCTGGCCCGAGCGTCGATCACGGTCACGCGGTAGCCCATGAGCTTGGCAAGGCGGTGCAGCGGGATCGCGATGTGGATGGCACCGACGATGATCAGGTGAGGCGGACGCCGCAGCGGCTCGATGAACCAGTCGCCGTCTCGATGCGCCAGCTCCGAGCCCGGCGGCGTGCCCTCGACGAGCTCGGCATCGCCGCTGACGAGGTTGGTGCGAAGCGTCGCGGCTCGGTCGCCCTTGAGCATCTCGATCGCCTTCTTCTGCACCGCGCCCAGGGGCTCGACGTAAACCTCGATGTGGCCTCCACACGCGAGGCCGACTTCGAAGGCGACGTCGTCGGTCACTCCGAAAGCCGCGATCTTGCCTTTCCCCGACTTCAGAACCTTCTGCGCCTCGTCGAAGACTGCGCCCTCGATGCAGCCGTTGGAGACCGAGCCGGCCATCTTGCCCGAGCGGGTCACGAGCATCTTCGAACCCAGCGGTCGCGGGCTCGAGCCCCAGGTTTCGACCACGGTCGCGAGGGCGATCTCCTCGCCCGCGGCCGCCCACTCGATCAGCTCCGGCAGCACGTCCCGCATCGGTCTCCTTTATACCCGTGCTCGGGAGCCCCGTCTTCCAAGTCCCCCGAGCAGGCGGCCCAGGTCGTCCAGGGCCTGCACGTTGTGCGCGGCGAGGAAGTCGTCGGTGTAAGGCAGCGCGGCGGCCATCCCGCGCGTCAGCGGCTGGTAGCCCTCGGACCCGATCAGTGGGTTCAGCCAGATCAACCGGTGCGCGGAGCGGCGCAGGTGGATTAGCTCGGCCGTCAGCTGCGCGGGGTCGCCGCGGTCCCAGCCATCACTGATGATGATCACCACCGCCCCGTGGCCGAGGACGCGGCGCGCCCAGTGACGGTTGAAGTCGGCCAGCGCGTCGCCGATGCGCGTGCCCCCGCTGAAATCGTGCACGCCCTTGCTCACCGAATCCAGCGCCTTTTCGATGTCTCGTTGGCGCAGCTGCCGTGTGATGCGGGTGAGCCGCGTCGAGAAGACGAACGCCTCCAGGTCCTCTCGGCGCGCGATCGCGTAGGCGAAGATCATCAGCAGCCGCGAGTAGCGCTCCATGGAGCCGCTCACGTCGCAGATGAGCACGAGCGGCCGGCGGCGCATTCGCGGCCGGCGGTGGAAAAGTCGCATCAGCTCTCCGCTGGAGCGGATGGCGTGGCGCGCCGACCGCCTGAGGTCGATGCTGCCCAGCCGCGACGGGCGCATTCGTCGCGTGCGGCGCTCGGCCACGCGCCACGCGGCCTGCTCGAGCAGCCGCCGGACCTGCTCGGTCTCCTGCCAGGTCATTTCGTCGAAGTCCTTGTGGCGCAGGAGCTCCTCGGCGCTGTAGCCGCTCGAGCTGGCCGGGACCGAGCGCGCCTCCTGCTCGCGGTTCATCTGCGATGCGTTCAGGCCCAGCGCGGCCGACCAGGCCCTGGCCCGTTCCGGCGCCATCGGCAGCGAGCGGCTGCGGCCGGGGATCGTGCCGGCCGAAACGCGTGGGTCTGGAGGCGCCCAGAAGATGTCGAACGCGGCCTCGAACGTCGGGATGTCCTCCTTGCGGCTCACGAAGACGGTTCGGAGCGCGGCGCGAAAGTCGGCCTCGCGGGAAAGCTCGATGTGGTTGAGGGCCCGAGCAGCGTCGGTCAACCGGCGCGGACCGGCCTCGATGCCGGCGTCGTGGAGGAGGTGCGCGAAGGCGCTCAGCCGGGGCAGGAGGTCGACGTTCGCGGGAGCCCCTTCGTCACGCACGCTTCGCCTGCGCGACGAGATCCGGCACCTTCTCGCGGACGCGCTCCAGGTCCTCCTGGTATTTGAGCGCGGCGCCCAGCGTGGCGTCGACGAGGGAGTTGTCGATGCGCGTCGCCCCCAGCGCCGCCAGCGACCGCGCCCAGTCGAGCGTTTCGGCGACCCCCGGAACCTTGTACAGGTCCATCGAGCGCAGGCCCTGCACCAGCGCGGCCACCTCGCGGGCGAGCCCGTCGGCGGCCTCAGGCGCGCGAGCGCGCACGATCTCGACCTCTTTGTCGAGGTTCGGATAGTCGATCCAGTGATAGAGGCAGCGGCGCTTGAGCGCGTCATGGACCTCGCGCGTGCGGTTCGACGTGATGACGACGAACGGCGGCTTCTTGGCCTTGATGGTGCCGATCTCCGGGATCGAAACCTGGAAGTCCGACAGCAGCTCGAGCAGGAACGCCTCGAACTCCTCGTCAGAGCGGTCGATTTCGTCGATGAGCAGCACGGGCGGCGTGGGATCGTCGTTGTCGATCGCGTCGAGCAGGGGCCGGCGCAGGAGGAACTCCGGGCTGAAGATCTCGCGCTCGGCGAGCCGCCGGTCGGCGGTCTCGTCGAGCAGGCGGATGTGCAGCAGCTGCCGCGGGTAGTTCCATTCGTACACGGCGTGCGCCAGGTCGATGCCCTCGTAGCACTGAAGCCGGATCAATCGCGCTCCGAGCACGTCGGCCATGACCTTGGCGGCCTCGGTCTTCCCGACGCCCGCCTCGCCTTCGATGAAGAGAGGCTTCTCGAGCCTCAGGCCGAGGAAGATGGCCGTGGCCAGCGCCCGGTCGCCGATGTAGCGGCGCTCGCGCAGCCGGTCTTCGATCTCGTCGATTGAGCTGACGCTCGGCGGGAGGGCGGCACCCACGCGCAAAGGTTACCGCCGCCTCTCAGGCGACCGTCGTTCTAGTCGTACGCGGGGTTGTCCGGCTCGGCGTCGACATGGTAGTTGCCGCCGTTCTGCACGAACGCGCTCCAGGCGCCTCCACTGATCGCGCAGCTGACCGTGGTCTTGGCGCCGTTGGCGATGTCGGGCGAGATGGTCGCCTTGCACGTGCCCAGCACGCTCTTGTCGGCGTCGTTGGTGGCCGTGAAAGTGACGGTGGAGGACGCCGACGCGCCCTTGGCTCCGCCGTTGTTCTGCACGGTGGCGGCCACGCGGCACGGGTCGCCGGTGCAGCCGCTCAGGTTGACGGCCGTGACCACGTAGAAGGGAGGCCAGGTGGTCGGGTCGTCCATCTGGAAGACGTCGGTCGGCTGGATGATGTTGAAGTCCTTG
>Ga0207646_10000427_pt1 | contig 56287 bp, 61 predicted proteins | sample KBSK5502metaG_FD_184343 | JGI IMG/M metagenome (GOLD analysis project Ga0207646, IMG submission 184343) | Corn, switchgrass and miscanthus rhizosphere microbial communities from Kellogg Biological Station, Michigan, USA - KBS K5-50-2 metaG... | ecosystem: Host-associated > Plants > Roots >...
GCGCAGGACTGCACAAGCTTGGGTCGCGGAGCCAATCGGCCGTCGGGCATGTCCGCGAGACGGAGGGATCGGGATGGGAGACCTGCGTATTCGCGATCCCGGCGTTGCTCGAGGCGTACCCACCGGCGCCGAAGGCGGTGACGCCTGGACTGAAGCCGCCGAAGGCCGCCATTCCAAGGACGACCGCCAGCGTGCGCCGGGTAGCCTGGGGTGACAGCATTCCTCCCTCCTCGAGGTGAAGTTTCCGGAACCGATTTACCGGAGTTTCACGCTCCGTTCCATAGTAAACTGCCGGCTGCGATGCGCTGGGTCTGCATGGCTGCCGTGATCTTGCTGGCGGCCTGCGCCCCTCCCGCGACGGCGAGCGGACCCTCAGGAACCCCGTATTCGAGCTCCGTCGCGACGCCATCCGCGAGCGCGCCTGCCGGCGCCGCCGACCAGGACCTGATCCCGGGCCCGGGCGGGATGACGCTTCGCCAGGAGATCGGCGCCGTCATGATGGTCGGTTTCAAGGGCGCATTGAGTCCTGCGGTCGTTGACGACTGGCGCCAGCACCAGTTCGGCGGTCTGATTGTAGTGCCGATCAACCAGAACGCCCAAGATCCGGCGACGATCCGCGGGCTGATCCAGTCAGTCCGCCGCGTCATGGCGCATCCCCTGCTGGTGGCGACCAATCAGGAAGGCGGCACCGTGTGCTTCCAGGAGACGCGCGTGCCGTGTCTTGCCGGCGCCAGCCAGGTCGGACCTCAGGGGCCCGCCGCCGTGCAGCGCGAGATGGCCACCATGTCGCAGGGACTGAAGGCGCTCGGCTTTGACATCAACTTGGCGCCGGTTGCCGACGTCTGGGATGGCGCCCATCCGTTCATGAGCGAGCGGAGCTATGGGCAGAATCCACAGACGGTGGCGCAGGACGTAACCGCGGCGATCGCCGGCATTCATGCGGTGGGAATGTACGCGGCAGCCAAACACTTTCCTGGTCACGGCACGGCAGATGCCGACTCGCACCTCAGCCTTCCGCTGGTCAGTGAATCGGCGCAGACGCTCCGGAACCGCGACTTCCTGCCCTTCCAGGCGGCCATTGCGGCCCACGTCGAATTTGTGATGATCGGGCACCTCAACGTGCCGGCGCTGGACGAGCTGGCGCCCACGAGCATGTCGGCCACCGTGCTGCAGGTGCTGCGCTCGGAGCTGGGCTATCAGGGTGTCGTCATCTCGGATGACCTGCAAATGGGCGCGCTCAGTCCGCAGTATCCACCGCCGGCCGGGGCGGTCCGCTTCCTCGAGAACGGTGGCGATATGGTGATCGTGTCTCACGACATCCAGGTGGCGGACGCCACCTACGACGCGATACATGCGGCCGTACTCAGCGGCAGTTACCATCGGGCCCAGCTCGATGCCTCGGTTCAGAAGCTGTTGAACCTCGGGCTTCGCTACATGCCTTAGTCCGGCGGCTCGGTGGCGACCTCCGCACCCATCGCGTGATAGCCGCCGTCGACGTGAACGATCTCTCCCGTGGTCGCGGAGCTCCAGTCGGAGAGCAGCACGCACGCCATCTTCGCCACCGGGGTTCGGTCCGTGCTGTCCCAACCGAGCGGCGAGCGTTTGCCCCAGGTGTCCTCGAACCGTTCGAATCCAGGAATGCCTTTCGCGGCCATCGTCTTCAGCGGCCCGGCGGCCAGCGCGTTCACCCTGATCTGATGTTTGCCAAGATCGCGGGCGAGGTAGCGGGTGACCGATTCGAGCGCCGCCTTACAGACGCCCATCCAGTCGTAGAAGGGCCACGCCTGTGTGGAGTTGTCGAAATCGAGCGTCACGATGCTGCCGCCGTGCTCGGCCATCAGCGGGCTCAGCGCTTGCGCCATCGCCTTCAACGAATAGGCGCTCGTACGAAAGGCGGTCTGGACGCTCTCCCAAGGGGCCGTGAGGAAGTTCCCGCCCAGCGCGTCACCGGGGGCGAAGGCGATTGCGTGGACAAACCCGTCGAGACGACCCCAGCGCTGCTTAAGGGTCTCAGCCAGGGCGTCGACCTCATCCTGGTTGTTGACGTCCATCTCGAGGATGTCCGGCGTGGGTTTCATCCGACGCGCGCTCTTCTCCGTCAGGCTCATGGCCCGCCCGAAGCTGGTGAGTACGATGTCTGCGCCTTCCTGCTGGGCTTTTTCGGCGATCGCGAACGCAATGCTTGCCGGCGTAAGGACGCCAGTGACCAGGATCTTCTTCCCCTCGAGGATCCCCGGCATGGCGGTCCGATTCTATCCGTCTGACTAAATCTTGGGGTGGCTTGAGGGATTTGAACCCTCGACCCTCAGATCCACAATCTGATGCTCTAACCAGCTGAGCTAAAGCCACCGCTGCGCCCGTGATTATAAGAGGTTACCTATACGCGCCCGTTCAAATTCGGCCGCACACTCGTTATATGCTGTAGGCGACTTGAAGACGTCCGACGACGCCCTCATCCGCCGCGCCCAGGCTTTCGACCCCGGGGCGCTGGCCGAGCTATATGACAGGCATTTCGATGGAATTTATCGCTATCTCTTCACCAGAGTGCGCCACCAGGCGGACGCCGAAGACCTCACGGAGCAGGTCTTTTTGAAGATGGTCGATTCCATCCAGCGCTATCGACCCCGCGGCGTGGCGTTTTCGTCCTGGCTATACCGAATCGCACACAACCTGCTGGTCGACCGCTACCGCCGTTCCGGGCGCACCGCCGTCGAGCTCACCGCGCAGGTGCGCGACAGCCGCCCGCAGGCCGACCCGGCGGCCATGGCCCAGAGCTCGGAGGACCGCAGCCGGCTGCTGGAAGCGATGCGAAGGTTGACGCCCGAGCAGCAGCAGGTGATCACGATGCGATTCATCGACAGCCTGGACGTCGACGAGATCGCCCGCCTGACGCGGCGCCGCCCGGGCGCCATCCACTCGATGCAGCACCGGGCGCTCGCCAGCCTCTATCGCTTCCTGCTCGAACCCGAGGAGGTTGAGGCCCGCCGTGCCTGACCTGAGCCGTCCGCTGCAGGAGTGCCTCGAAGCCATCGAGCAGAAGCGAAACCTGCCAGAGGTGCTCCGCCGGTACCCGGCCGATCGCGACGAGCTGGTCGCGCTGCTCCGCCTGTCCGTCGACCTCGGTGGGCTGGGGGCGCCGGCCGCCGACCCCGCGTTCCGGCTACGCGCCCGAAACCGGATGCTGGGCGCCGCGGCGCGTCGGCGCCAGCCACGGCATCGAGACCCGTTTGGCCGCTGGCCACGGCCGCCGCTGCGGCTGGCCTTCGCCGCCGCCTTCGCGGTGGCCTTGCTGGTCGGTGGTCTGACTGCGGTGGCGGCTTCCGACAGTAGCCTGCCGGGCGACCCGCTGTACGGCGTCAAGCTCGCTGCCGAGCAGGCTCAGTTGACGGGCACCTTCAACGCCGCCGATCGGGCGGGCCTGCAGTTGCGCTTCGCGGACCTGCGTCTGCAAGAAGCCCAGCGGCTCTTCGCCCTCGGACGAAAACAGGACGCCATGCGGCTGGTCGCCGAGTACCACGCCGACGTCGCGCAATTCGACCGGTCGGTGGCGACCACCGCGCTCGACAGCCAGGCCAGCGATGCGCTGAGCCGGTACGTCGACGAGCGGCAGGCCCACGCCGACGCCAGTCTCGACGCCATGGCCGGATCGTTGAGCGCTGGCGGCGATTCGCAGTCGGCCGAGATCGTCGCCAGGACGCATTCGCAGGTTGATCAGGCCTTCGACGGAAGCAAGCGCGATTTGCAGGCCCGCCAGCAAAGCGCCCAGCATGACACGCGTTCGGCGAAACCCGCCCCGAGCGAGCACTAGGGCCGGGCGCGGCGGGCGGTAAAGAACTCGCGTAGCAGCTGGCCGGCCGGCTCGGCGAGCAAGCCCGAGCTGACCTCGACCAGGTGGTTGTTCGCCGGGTGCCGGAGGACGTCGTAGACCGAGTCGACGGCGCCTTTCTTCGGATCAGGCGCGCCGTAGACGAGCCGGTCAATCCGTGCCAGTACCATGGCGCCGGCGCACATCGGACACGGCTCGAGCGTGACGTAGAGGGTGATGCCGTCCAGCCGCCACGACTGAGTCAAGCGAGCTGCTTCCCGCAGCAGCAGCATCTCCGCATGCGCCGTCGCGTCGGGCGTGGTCTCGATCAGGTTGTGGGCTTCGGCCAGCACGGAGCCGTTGCGGACCAGCACGGCGCCCACCGGCACCTCGCCGGCGTCGGCGCCCTGGCGAGCCTGCGCCAGTGCGCGCTCCATGTAGTGGGTGTCGTCGCGAGGACCGGTCGCTAGACTCAAATCGATGGCGTCAGGAAGCATAAACGAGGAACGCGGCCTGTTCGGCCCGGAGTCGGCGATCTGGCGGGTGAACCGCGAAGCGGCCGTCGCCCTGGGAGGCAGCTGCGCCATCCTGATGCAGTTCGCGCATCCGAAAGTCGCGGCCGGCGTGCACGACCACAGTCGCTACCAGGTCGACCCAGCCAGCCGGCTCCGCGCCACCCTGGATCTCATGCTGGCGATCGTCTTCGGGTCGCGCGCGTCCGCGTTGCACGCGGTGCGCACGATCAACATCCGCCACCGGACCATCCGCGGCTCCGGCTATTCCGCGATGGACCCGGACCTGTTGATGTGGGTGCACGCCACGCTGGTGTACTCGGCCGTTCGGGCGTACCGGGCGTTGGTCGGTCCACTCACCGCCGCCGACGCCGACCACTACTACCAGGACACCAAAGAGATCGGCGTCCTGCTGGGGATTCCGCGGGCGATCTTCCCGTCGCACCTCGTCGGGCTCGACGTGTACCTGGAGGACATGATCCGCCAGGGCGAGGTTTTGGTCGGGGAGGATGCGCGGCGAATGGCCGCGGTCGTTTTGCGTCCCGGCTTTCCCGTCGTTCCGCCGGCAGCCTTCGCGCCATTGACCGTGCTGACGGCCGGTCTCCTGCCCGCGCCGTTGCGTGAGGCGTACGGGCTTAAGTGGGGATGGATCGAGCGGTCGGCGTTCGCGGCCTGTCGAGTCGCCCTTCCACGGCTGCTCGTGGTCACCCCACGCGCGATTCGTTTTCTGCCACCCGCGCGACGCGCGTATGCGGCACTGCGGCGGGGCCGGCCGTCGAGCGAGCCAGCCTTCAGCCGGTGACACGAGCTCGCACCAGGTTTTTACCGACCAGTCGAAGCCGTTCCCGAATGGAACAGACCGGTTGGTGATCGCCTCACCCCCGGTTCGCAGTCCCCCGGCCCAAGCGTTCAGCTGCGGCTGATCTGCATAACAGACCGGCGTACCTCTATATAGGCGTACCTCTATATATATGTGTCGCCCGAGGCGCGGCTGCGGTAGCGCGGCGCGGGATCAACGGTTGCCTGGCGGGGCCTGAAGTAGGACCGGATATCGTCTGGGAACAGGGACAAGACCTCGTCTGGTACCTCCCAGTCCGCTTCGGTGAGTCCCTGCTCGACAAAGCGCCCGATGGCGATACGAACCAGTCGGATGCAGGCGTCGAGCGGGAGGTGCATGCTTTCCAGCACCTGCCGGCGCTCTTGCAGCAGAGCCGTGATCCGGGTCATGAACTCGTCGACCGTCGCCTGGATCTGACTTTGAACCGCCGTGTGACGCTGATCATGTTCGGGACCCTTGAGCTCCCACAGTCTCAGGACGAACGGGCCGCTCAGCGCCGATACCTCGTGCCGGAGGGTACTGATCCCCTGCAGCCGGTCGACACCGACCGACTTGCTCCAGCGCCGACGAGCCTCCGCGTCGCCAATCATACAGGCGCCGTACCAGCGGTACGTCGCGCCCGCCATCAATCGACCCTCCAGGTGGCGGCAGGTCAACACGGATCCTAGCGGTCGGTGGGAGAGGTCCAGCGCAACCGTCTGCGTCGCCTGATAAGCTGGGCAGTCGCCAAAGCCGGGCGGAAATGGCTTGGGGTATGGGCACTCGTCTGCCGGCCGCGGCTGCGTAAAGGCCCGCTGGTTCGACCACATAGCGATCGCCTGTGAGCGATTGCGGATGCCTCGATCGCGGTAGAGCTTCTCCAGATGGGTTCGCACGGTTCGATGCGCGACACCCAATCGCTGCGCAATCTTCTTATCGGAGAGTCCAGCTGAAGCCAGCTCCAGGATCTCCCGCTGGCGTTGCGTTAGCTTCCGGAGTCGGGCGCTGGATCCTTGGGCTTGCCGGGCAATGCATCGAGCTGACCGATCACCCTGCGTTATTGGGCCGCCACCTGCGCGCTTTCTCTCTGGATTTGCGTGAACTCGTCGAGCCTCAGACGGGCGATCATTTGTGCTCCTTCTTGTTCCGATGAGTCGGCCTGCGCATCGGTATTCTTAACGTTCCCGCCGACCAGTGGCGGTTATGTAAAAACCTACGTTTGGCGGCTCGAAAATTTGACACCCGTTCAAGGGGCAAACTAAGGTGCGAACACTGCCGGTGACTTCGCGTCCGAATTCGTTGCATGCCCCAAAAGGGAAAGCTGAGTTGGCGCGCTCAGGGTCGAGTGGGTTAGAGGAGTCGGGAGCAGCAGGCCATAGCCCGCACCAGCGAGCAGAGGCTCGAAGACCTGTACCAATCGAATTTCCCTGCCGTATTTCGGCTTTGCCGGAGCGTCCTCAGAAATCCCGACGCCGCCGCCGATGCCGCCCATGAGGTGTTCCTGACCGCCATCGACTCCCTTAAACCGGATGCGGCGGAGGCACAGGCTCGCGCCTGGCCCTGACGGTCGCCCGCAATCACGGCGTGTCAGAAGTTCCGTCTGTTGTCCCGACGGTGGCTCCCACGCCCAAACTCCCACAGCCAGCGGCTGGGCCTGTTTGCAATGAGCTTGAGCTTGCTTTCGGATCGATGACGGCTGAGCTCGCTGACCGCTTGCGGTCCCGTTTGAGCCATCGGTAACACCCCGGAGGGGAGGGGGCTGACGGGGTAGCCGTTGGCGGAGGGGGCGAGATTCGAACTCGCGGTGGCGTTGCCGCCACACGGCTTTTCGAGAGCCGCACCTTAAACCGCTCGGACACCCCTCCGGGGGTGGATTGTACCTCCCACCTTTAGTCGGGCACGATGGCGGGCCACTTTGGCGCGATTCCCACAGCTGCGCATGCTGCACCACTTGCGCTTGCCGGTGCGCGACGTGTCCTTGAAGACCCAGCGGCATTGCGGGTTCTCACAGATTCGAAGCCGCAACGTATCGCCCTGGATCAGCTCGCGGGCGATGGATTCCGAGAGCCGCGCCATCGCGCCATCGACCGGGTCGCCCTGGTGGCGGTGGTCCAACGACACCCCGTCTCGAGCGGGCACCAGCTCGTAGACGTAGTGAGTTCGTAGCGCCCGGTTGATCTCATCCAGGTCCGTGGCCGCCGGAGGGCGTCGCGCCGCGGATGCTTCGATCACGCCTCGCATGGCTTGCCGGACTCGCCGAAGCCTGGCCAGCATTTCGGCGCCGATTGCCGGCGACGCGCCATATTGAGCGAGCAGGTGCGCCCGGGCCTCGCGGTGCATCAGGTCGTGGTCGACCAGCCAGTCGAGGGCGGCCGCGGGCGAGTCCAGATGGTCGTGGGTAACCGGCCATAGATCGAGGGTGTTGACGAAATCGAGACCGGTCTGGAGCTTGGCAAGATGACCGACCACCACCGGCATCAGCGGGGCGCCGGAATCTGTGACTGAATCGTTCACCTGTAACCCCCTTATACCACTTGACGGGTTAATCCTAACGCGCTACAATTACGCCGTAACTAGTGTGAAGCCACCAGACGGTTACAGCGAGGTGACAAAGACAATGCAGGACTACTACTCCTTGTACACATGGGCGATGGATCGGCAGGCGCAGTTCGAGCGCGAAGCCGCCGAGCGCCGGCTGGCCCGCCACGTCCACTACGACCGCCCGCGCGCCAACCTCCGCCGTCGCTGGCCGCTGGCCGGCCGCCGCGACGAGCGCAAGGCGGCCTGACGGCCCTGACTCAAGTCGCCAGTGGCAACCGCACGAAGTTCGTCGCCGCTGAGGTGGCCGGCGCCCTTCGTCGGCAGGCCACCGCCCGGGTCGCCACGCCGTCCGGCCGCATCTGGCTGGCGCTCGGGACGGTCTATCTCGTCTGGGGGTCGACCTACCTGGGCATCAAGTTCTCGATCGCAACCATCCCACCCCTGCTGATGGGGTCGGTGCGATTCCTCATCGCCGGCATCGTTCTCTATGCCATCGCCGTCCGCAGCGGCGACGCCCGCGGCGACCGCCTGGGCGCCCGCCAGTGGCTGGCGGCCCTCGTCATCGGCGCGGCCCTGCTGGTCGGCGGCAACGGGGGCGTCATCCTGGCCGAGCAGTACGTCCCGACCGGTGTCGTCGCACTGCTGGTCGCCACCGCGCCGCTGTGGATCGCCGTCATCGATCGGGTCGCGTTTGGTCGCCGCCTGCCGCCGCTGGTCATCGTGGGCCTGGTCATCGGCTTCGGTGGGGTGGCGTTCCTGATCGGGTCACCCGGCTCCGGACGCATCAGTCTCTTCGGGGCTGCCCTGGCGCTGGCCGCTCCCCTCTGCTGGGCATCGGGATCGGTCTTCACCCGTCATATCCGTCTCCCATCCCGACCCCTCGTCGCCGCGTCGATGGAGATGCTGTGCGCCGGCGTGCTTTTTGCCGCTGCCAGCGTTCTTACAGGCGAGCTCGGCCGGCTGCATCCCTTCTCGACCAGCTCGATCGTCGCGCTGGCCTACCTGATTGTCTTCGGCAGCCTGATTGGTTTCAGCGCGTACGTCTGGCTGCTCCGAGCGGCGCCGCTGTCGCTGGTATCAACCTACGCCTACGTGAACCCGGTGGTCGCCGTCATTCTCGGCACGATCTTCTTGAGCGAGCGGATCAGCCCCCGGACGGTGATCGCGGGAGGCATCATCATCGCCGCGGTCGCGCTGATCGTGGTCGCGCGCAATCGGGCGACCACCGCGGCCGAGCCGCAGATCGCCCGTTAAGCCTGAGCCGGCTCGACCAGCTGCACCCGCTCGCCGGTGAACGCCCGGTGCATCTTCGCGACGTTCGCCAGGGTGTCGATGTCGCGGACGGTCTTGTCCCGCCGGATCTGTTTGATGCGTGGGAATCGCAACGCGTAGCCGGAGTTATGCCGTCCTGACTCCATGATGGCGTCGAAGGCCACCTCCAGCACGATCTCCGGCTGGACGAGGCGAAAGCGTCCGTAGTCCTTGAGCGTGATCGACTTGAAATAGTCCGTCATCTGCGCGATCTCGACGTCGGTCAGTCCGGAGTAGGCCTTGCCGATATTGACCAGCCGGTCGGCGTCCTCGTCGTAAACCGCGAAGGTGTAGTCGGAAAGGACGTTCTTCCGCTTGCCATGACCCACCTCGACGCCGGTCACCACCACGTCGAGGGTGGCGAGTGCTTTCTTGAGCTTCAGCCATCCGAGCCCGCGCCGGCCCGGCGTGTAGCGGCTTTCCGGATCCTTCACCATCAAGCCTTCGTTGTTTCGAGCCCGAGCGCCCTCGAAGATCCGGTCGAGCTCCGCGGCGTCCAGCGCCCGGATCAAATAGGCCAGCATGAAAGGGGAGGGCAGGTTGAGCTCCTCGAGCTTGCGACGCCGCTCGCGCAGCGGCTCCCTCAGCAGATTCTGGCCATCGAGGTAGAGGAGATCGAAGGCGACGAAGATGACCGGCACCTCCGCCAGGAGCTGAGCGCTGACGACCTTGCGCCCAAGCCGGTGCTGCAGCTCGAAGAATGGGCGCACCACGTCATCCTTGAAGGCGAGCAGTTCGCCATCCAGCAGCAGGTCGTGCGGCGCCGCGCCGGCCGCGGCCACCACCTCAGGAAAGGCGGCGGTCACCTCATTCAAGTCGCGCGAGTACAGCACGACTCGGTCGCCCTCTTTGTGGAGCTGGCCCCGGATCCCGTCGTATTTGTCTTCGACCCAGGCTTCGCCGCCGACGCGGCGCATGATCGCCTCGGCATCCTCTTCCGGCGATGCAAGCATGAACTGCAGCGGGTGCATCAGTCGCAAGTGTGCCGACCGCAGCCCGCCACGGCGGGCGAGCAGGGCGACCTCGCCTACATCGCCGGTCAGCATGCTGGCCCAGGAGACATCCGCCAGTGGCGCCCCGAACGCTCTGGCGATCCCTTCCTCGACGAGGCCCGCCCGAAGACCAATACGCAGGTCACCGGTCAGGATCTTGCCGATGTACTTCGCTTCGCGCGGGCTGAGCCGGTCGAGCAGCTCGCGAAGGGCCTCCGCCTTCTTCTTGACGGTGCGCTGCTCGTAGATCCGGACGAACGTCGCGCGCACGTCGCGCAGCGACGTCGATTGGGGGTGGGTGTGCCCTTCGAGGACCTCCTCGATCACATCCCCGACATCGCTGTGCCGCATGTAGGACTCACCGAGCACGTCCTCGTCGACTCCAGCGATCTCGCAGACCGCCTGGCGGATGACGGCGTAACCGAGGTTCAGCTTCCGCTGGTCGCGGTCGGCAAAAGGGCGCGCCGTGAAGAAGACGGCCGCCAGCGGCAACGTCTCGTCGTCGAGGCCGGCGAAGTACTCGCCCAGCAGTCGCGTCTTTTCCAGCTTGCTGCTGGTGGCGCGGATCGCTTCGCCCGTGCGGGCAAACGCCTCCATGCGCGATAGCTTATCCACCGCCTGGGATATCAATCGTGCGGGCCACGCCGACGAATCTCAGCCCGACTGGATCTGATCGGGCGGCGGGGCGGTGACCGTCTCGCCGGCGTTGTAGCGATCGAAGCTCAGCGTGATGTTCTGGCCTCCCGACTGGGTCTCGACGTACTTGATCGGGTAGCCATCGCTCTCCCGGATGTAGGCATCGAAGGCGTTGCCGTCTTTGTCCTTCGCGCTGGCGTGCCAGGCCTTACCCTGGGGAAGGTTCACCTCGCCGATGTATTTCTGATCGCTGGCACCCGCGAAGGCGGTCGGATCGATGCCGGAGCTACTCTTCGTCGCCACCCATTTGGGCGAGCTCGGGGTTAGGCCGTAGTTGGTTCCGTCGAGCGAGATCTCTTCGATCGTCACCGTCTGTTCGCCGACGGTCGTCTGGAACTTGAAGCGGCCCTCGGGTTGTGGTTTGTAAACCAGCGCCCCGTCCCCAACCAGCTTCAGAGTGACCCCGTTATCGGCGATCTTTCCGGTGACGCTGAAATGCGCGTCCTTGAGGTTCGATTGCTGGGGCTTGGCCAGCACCGCCTTCGCGCTTGGAGGCGGCCCCGGCGTTGGAACGCCGCAGCCACCGGCGATGATGCCGGCGGTCAGTAGTGGGACGACACGCTGAATCAGCTTAGCCTTGCACCACCTGGGACGGCGGTGGAGCCGAGACCGTCACGCCGGTGTTGAACTTGTCGAAGCTCAGCGTCAGCGCATTGCCCTGCTGGGTCAGCGTGTACCTGAGCGGGTACCCGTCGCTTTCCCGGATCCATCCGTCAAAGGCGGTCCCATCCTTGTCCTTCGCCTTCGCGTGCCAGGCTTTGCCGGCCGCCAGGTTCTCCTCACCGACGTAGGTGAAGTCTGAGGCGCCGCTGAAGCTGGCCGGACCGAGGGGCGAGGTGCTCGTGTTCACGACCCACTTGCCGTTACCCGGCTGCGTCAAGCTGTATTCCGATCCCCCGATCGAGATTTCCTCAAAGCTCACCGTTTGCCCGGCCACCAGCGTCTGGAACTTGAACCGACCGGCACCCGGCGCCTTGTAGACCAGCTCGCCATCGCCGTGGAGGTCGACGGTGACGCCCTGGTTGGTGAACTTGCCGGTGACGAGAAAATGGGCGTCTTTCAAGTTCCCATGATTCGGCTTGCTGAGGATGTCCCGAGCGCTGGGTGGCCCCAGGGGGGCGCCCGGTCCGCCGCAGCCGGCCAGCAGCTCGGCAACGACGATTACCGCGACCGGCCATCGCAGCGCGTTCACGATTATTGCTGAACGTCCGAGGCCGGTGGCGCCGTCACCGTCTGCCCGGTGTTGAATCGGTCAAAGGTGGCGGTGAAGCTCGTGCCCTGTGAAGTGCTCTCGTATTTCAGCGGGTAGCCGTCACTCTCGCGCACCCACGCCTCGAACGGGTTGCCGTTCTCGTCCGTCGCCGTGACGTGCCAGGCTTTCCCGTCCTTGAGCGCGACCTCTCCCAGGTAGACCGCGTTCTTGCCTTTGAATGAGCTCGGATTCGAGGTGGTGCTCGGCTTCACCGTCCAGCGCGGGTTGTCGGGCGACAGGTCGTATTCCTTGCCACCCACGATGATCTCCTCGAACTTCAGGGTCTGTCCGTTGACCGTGGTTTCCATTGTGAACTGTGACGCCTGGACCGGCTTGATGACGATGATCCCATCACCCGTGGCGTCGAAGGAAATGCTGCCGCTCTTGAGGTGGGCGACGAGGGTGAAGTGCGCGTCTTTCACGTTCGCCTGGTCGGGTTTGTTGAGGATGTCCTGCGCCGATGGCGGCCCAGACGGCGTGTTCGGGCTGCTGCTGCACGCGGTCAGCAGTGCGGCTGCCGCCACCACGAGCCAGAGGCGCGAGATCACGGGGCTCATCGTACGGGCCCCTGATCGCGGCAAGCAAGCCAGCCGCGACTAACGTTTTGCCCCGCGGCGAGCCGCTAAGCGCCTTCCTTGACTTCGACGATCTCGTCGGCCACCAACCCGTGGGCCTCGCGGTGGACCAACTCGGCGGCTTCCTTGCTGGGAGCCTCGACCAGGCAGTAGACCCGGCCGTTGTTCTCGTTGAACCAGTACTTGAGGTAGCGAGCCCCGTGCTTGTTCTGGACCTCGAGGTCCCGCTGATGGGCTCCGGCCACCGCCTCCGCGGTGAGGCCATCGACCTTCTCGTGGGTATCCATGTAGAGCGGCATCCAATCCTCCTTGGTTGACGGTCCGTCGCCCCTCCGGCGACAACCAGACGCTAGCATCGAGCATTCGGAGTGTCAAGAAGAGGCGCTCGCTAACCGGACCTCTCGACATCGTAGGCTGAACTCGTTGGGCGTTCATCCGGCCGCGGCGGAAGGATTCGGACGAGCGGCCGCCGCCTACGAGCGAGGCCGGCCGACGTATCCCGATGCCGCCGTCGAATGGATGGTGACCAGCCTGGGCATTGGGCCCGGGACAACCGTCATCGATCTGGGCGCCGGCACCGGGAAGTTCACCCGGATGCTGCTGCCGACCGGCGCGCGGCTCGTCGCTGTCGAACCGGTGGCCGCGATGCGTGAGGCGCTGGCTCTGGCGGTGCCAGGCCTCGAGGTCCTCGATGGCACCGCCCAGGCGATCCCCTGCCCCGACGCGTCCGTGGACGCGATCACCGCCGCGCAAGCGTTTCACTGGTTTGCTGGCATGGCCGCGATCACCGAGATGCATCGGGTCCTGCGTCAACGCGGCGGGCTTGGCTTGATCTGGAACCGTCGCGATCATGGCGATCCGCTCCAGGCCGCGCTGGACGTCATCGTTCGCCGCTATCGCGGCCAGGCGCCCGCCCACGAGGCCGATGGCTGGCGGGACGTGATCCAGGGGTCCCCTCTCTTCCGGCCTGCGGGCGAACGGCAGTTCACCCACGAACAGATAGTTGATGCCGACGGCCTGGTCGACCGGGTCCTCTCGATCAGCTTTATTGCGATGCTGAGCGACGACGAGCGGGCGGTGGTTGCCGAGGAGGTTCGAGACCTGGCCCGGGGTCGGGCGCAGATCGCGCTGCGCTACCGGACCGACGTTTTTCTTTTTCGGCGCAGCTAAGCGACGGGTGGGGAGATGATCTCCTGGATGGTGAAGACCGTTTCGATCAGGTCGGCGGTGCTTGTCCCAGACTGAAGGCGCTCGATCAGCCGCCGTTTTACCCCGCGCTGCCCGAGAAGGTTTGCGCGTAACTCAGCGAGCGCGGGTTCGTAGCTGTCGGGTACCGTCCCCTGGCCTTCAAGATTCAGCTCCTCGAGCTGGCCGAGAAGCCGGTCGGTCAGCAGTCTGGAGCCGGCCGACCGGGCGCGTTGGCGCTCCTTGCCCAACCGTTCGGCCTCCCGGATCTCCCGGTTGGCCGTAGCCAGTGGTCCTGACACGCGGTTGTTTCCCTTCGCGGCCTCTCCTGCGCGTCAACGATATCCCGCGACTGGGGTGACGTCAACGTCCGATCTTGGCGGGCGATGCCGGCCGAGAGTCCCAGGTTGATCGCGCGTGCTCAGCGCGGAAAAGTCCACCGGGTAGGGGAGCCGGTGAAATCGGATTCGGTCAGACCGAAGGCCCAGACGGGTTTTACCCGGAAGCAGACATTCGATGGCTGGGTGAAGAAATCGAGCGGATATTCCGTGCCGTACTTCTGGTTGCTCCGCTCGACGAACACGCCGACCGCGGCCAGGTCATCGATCAACTCGGCCTCGCCCTCGATGATGACGGGCTCGTAGGCGTTGTCGGTGGTGATCGCGCAGTGGGGTCGTGACGCGAGGTTGCGGGCTTTGCGGGACGCGCGGCTCGAGCTGAACCAGAGGGCGTCGTCGATCCACGCGCCCCAGACCGGCATCACGTGGGGCCGGCCCTCGGGGCCGGCCGTCGCCACCCAGTAATCGTGCGACCGCTCGAGCCGCTCCGTCGCCCACGACCAGGGCAGCAGACCGGTGCCCTGGCCGGCCTCGAGAATTCCGTAACCGGGCATGTGCGGCCGGCTGGCGATCGGGTCGTTCATGACCGGCCGAGATGCATGACGCGTCAGAACTACCTCGTCGCGGCGATCGTGACCGGGGTGGCAATCCACCACTGATTTCCGAACTGGTCCTTGATCCCGGCCATCCGGTCGCCGTAGGGTTGATCGGCCGGCTCCCGAAGAGAGCTTCCGCCTGCCCACAACGCCTGCTCATATGTTGCATCGACGTCGCTGACGTACAGATGAATCATCCCGGGCATCGTGCTGCCCGCATCCTGCGGCTCCCCCATCATGACGATGGAGTCGCCAATCTCCACCTCGGCATGCGACACGGTTCCGTCTGGGCGGAGATTGCGCATCCGCTCGGCGGCGCCAAAGGCCGCCTTCACGAACTCGATGAGTCCGGGCACGTCGTCGACGACCAGGTATGGCGTCACGGTGTGATACCCCTCCGGGATGTCTCCTCGGCTGTCCATCGCTTCCTCCTACGTCCAGTGGAGCTGACTGCGCTCGCTCCAGTATTGATCGCGCGGCTCGGCGAGCTTTGCGAGACGTGCCAGGTCGTCCTCCGTCAGGTGCGTCTCGAGCGCCCTCACATTACTCAACACCTGGTCACGGGTGACGCCGCCGGACAGCACCACGTCCGCCCAGGGGTTTGCGAGGACCGCAGCGATCGCCTGCCGATCGCGGTCGGCGAGCCGGCCGTTGGCCAGGGCCTCTTTGACGATCACGCCCCAACCCGCGTCGTGCGCGTCGGCCAGTGCTGGACCGGCGGACGGCTCCATCAAGTTCCAGGTGGCCTGCACCGACTGGAACGGATTGATGCCGTCGACCTCGACCGTGAGCGCTCGCCGGATGACCTCGGCCTGCCGTGGGCCGCTGACCGACAACCCGATCACGAGCCCGGTCGCACGGAGGCGGTTCAACTCAGCCAGCACCTGCCGGTCCTCGAGCACCCCGCTCTCCAGCGTGGCCGAGTGAATCTGATAGAGGTCGAGGAAATCCCCCAGGAGCGCCCGGCTCTCCGTGATCTGGCGACGGAGTGCTCCCAGGGATTGGTCCTTCACCTCATGGACCTTTGCGTCGATGCGCCAATCGCCGACGTAGGTATAGCCCCACTTCGATCCCACCGTCACATCATTCGGCGAGATCCCACGATGCTGCAGCCAGGACGACAGAAAGCGTTCGGCGAATCCATACGAGCGAGCCGCATCGAAATAGCGGATGCCGGCGTCATAGGCCGCGCCGAGCACCTCGTGCGAGCGCCGTTCGAGCGCCTCCACGCTGCGGTCGGCGCCGAGGTCGTGATCCCGCCCGAGCGTGATGTAGCCGGGCCGGCCGACGGCCGCGAGTCCCAACCCGATCGGCGTCACCGAGAGCCCGGTCCTTCCCAGGGGCCGGCGCGTCATGGTTGCCGCTGCGCCTGCCGCTATGGCTCCTTCAGGATCCGCGCTTTCTCCTCCTGGAACTCCGATTCCGAAAGCACGCCGGTGGCCCGCAGCTCGCCGATCTGCCGCAAGCGCTCGTAGCGGTCACCGCTGGCCGGTGGCGGGCTGACCACGGAGAGGGTGGGCAGGGTCGCCCGCTGGGCGGCGTCCACCATCGCCGAGATCTCCGCGCGCATCCGGGCCCCGTTGATGTGCGCCGGGAACGATGCCGGCGGCTGATCGATGCGGTTGACCACGATAGTGGGGAACCCGACCCAGTGCTTGCGGAGCTGGACATCGCGCACCTCGGTGAGCGGGATCGAAACCTGGCTGCGCCCGGTCAAATCCGCGGGACAGATCAATCGCAAGGTGGTGAGCACGAGCGGCTTGATGGAAGAGCCCCAGTCCTTGGCCGTCCGAACTACGAACTCGTCCTCGCCCAGCTCGAGCCCGCCGGGGAGCGGCAGATCAGTGATCGACGGGGGCAGCGGAGAGGTCTTCTGTGCCTGGGCGAAGTTCGCCTGACGTCGGGTCTCGCGGTCGGTTCGATCGGCCATCGGTCAGCTGCTCACCTTCTCCATTTGCCGGGCGCCGAGCGCTGCCGCCGCGACGCTATCGAGGTCGCTCTCGATCGAGGCTTCGACCGCCGCGATCACGGCGCCCTCCACGAAGGGCGCATTGCTGAGCAGCACCCGACCGCCACCATCGGATAATTGCTCGACCGCCATCTGGGTGCTGAGCACCGCGCTCCCGAGGTCGACGAGCACCAGCACCCCCTCGGGCCCGCGCACCTCCTCGATCGCTCCCAGGATCGCCGTGGCGTCGGTGCCGAGGCGGCCGTCGGCCGTCCCACCGGCCACCGCGATTTTCACCCTCCCCTGGGTCATCTGCGCGGCGAGCTCGCGCACGCCCTCGGCCAGCTGCCGGCTATGCGAGACCAGCACCAGGCTAACCGTGCCCATAGGCCCTCGCCAGGATGTCGATCGGGTGCGCGGAGCGGGCACCGGCGCCATGCTCAACCTGCATTCGGCAGGTTTCACAGTCGGCCAGTACCGCATCGCTGCCCGCGGCCTTGACCGCCGCGAAGAGCCGGCTGCCGATCTTCATCGAGAGGTCGTACTTCTCCACCTTGACCCCGAACGTACCTGAGATGCCGCAGCAACCCTCATCGACTTCTTCGAGCTGCACCCCTGGAATCAGGCGCAGCAGGCGCATCGCGGGGTAGCCGATGCCGTGGGACTTCAGGTGACAGGGAGCGTGATACAGCAACCGCGTCGGGACCGGCTCGAACTCCAGGTTCAGCTCGCCGGCCTCGTGCAGCATCCAGAGGTACTCGCAGATGTCGTAGACGCGCGCGCCCACCTGCTCCGCGCCAGGAATGCTGAGCAGGTGCGAGTAATCGTGCTTGAGCATCAACCCGCAGGACGTCGAGCTGGCAATGATGTCCACGTTGGCGGGCAGGCCACTGAGCCGGCGGACATTCTCGCTGCCGTACTTGCGAGCCAGGTCCATGTTCGCGTTGACCACGGCCGGAATGCCGCAGCACTGCTGCTTGGGCACGATCACATCGATGTCGTTGCGTTCGAGGATGGCGACCAGCTGCTCTCCCAGGCGGCGCTCGTTGTAGTTGACCCAGCACCCGTAGAAATAGGCCACCGTGCGGCGCGCCTGCGCCGGGTGCGGCCGGCGTTTGAACCAGCGCTCGAAGGTTAGCCATTGATAACGCGGTAAGGGGCGTTTGTGATGGATCCCGAGGACCTGCTCCATGAGCCAACGCACCAGCGGGTTTCGATTCCCGAAATTGGCGAGTGGCGCGGTCAGGCTCCCAAACCGGCTGAGCAGCCGGGTGTGTCCCAGCACCCAATCGCGAAGGGTGCGGCCCTTCTCCTGCGCGCCCTTGTTTTGGGCGCGACGGATGTACTCCTGGATGGTGACCTGGGACGGGCAAGTGACTTCGCAGAGCTTGCAGCCGGAGCAGAGATCGAGCCCGGCGGTGACAGCGGCCTCCGGCTGTGACCGGTAGCGCTCAGACTCAGGACCAAGGAACTTCGGACCGCGGAAGATCTCGGTCGAGCGGGCGACCGGGCACACTGTGTTGCAGGCGGTGCACTTGGTGCAGGCCTCAACCGATGCCTCCTCTTCGACCGTGTCGGAAACCAGCTCACGCTCTTCAATGATCACGCCGCCATCGCCTCCGTCGCGGCCCGGTAGCCGGTCGCGATCGCCAGACCGCCGCGCGACTTCTGGGCAACCGGGTCGTAGCCCGCGATGGAGCCGCCGGCGACGAAGACGTTGCCGGCCAGCGGCCGTCCGTCATTTCCGATGGGTTGGAGACGATCACTGACGGCGTAACCAACCTTCGCGAACGGCTGCGGCTTGAAGGGCGACTCATCGGTGCGCTCGGTGGGAACGGCCGACCGCGCCAGAACCTGGTGAAAGAACGGGTCCAGAACCGCATGCACCCCGGCCCGCATCGCTCCATCGACCGCGTCCTCGAGCGCCAGGACGTAGGCGCGGGCATCGATCGGTTGCTCGCGGCCGGCGGACTTTAGAACGATTCGACGGCAACGCCCGTCGGCGACCTCGGCGGCGTGGGCCGGCGCGGCCCAGATCATTTCCACGCCGGTTTCCTGAAGGTGCTTGCGCAGACGATCGAAGAGACGAAGACCGAGCACCGACGGCGGCAGCGTGGGAATCTCGAACACGGGATGGCCGACCTCGTCCTGGAAGCGCTGGTGCACGTCGGCATCGTGGGTCAGGCCCAACACCGCCGGCATCCCGATGCGGACCCCGTCCTCCGGCACCTGCTGCTGGATCCGGCTGGCGACCTCCCGGCGGAGAGTGGCGTCCTCCAGCGCTCGTGCGACGTCGATCGAGGTGAAGAGGCGTCCGGGCTCGAATCCCGGAAGCAAGACGCGAATCGCCCGAACCGAGCGACCTGCGCCTCCCCAGGACCGCGAGAGATTCGAGGTGGCCAGTTCGGGGCTGAAATCCTCATAACCCTGAAAGCCACAGAGGACGATCGGATCGGGACGTCGCAGGTCTCCCGCCGCCATCGAGTCGGGGACCAGGCAGCTCGGCTTCGGCGTTCCGATGGCGGTGGGGAGGAGATAGTTCTCGCCCAGGCTCCCCTGCCATCGAAACCCGGCTTCCCGTAACCAATCGAGGAGGAGAGCGGTTCCCTCGCGCAGCGCCGGCAGTCCCGCCCGCGCGTAGGGATGGCTCGGATCCCTGGCGATCAAGCTGGCCACGCCGTCGTCCGGTCGCTCCACCGGCTCGGTGCTCGTCGCATCGGCATAGCCGAGGACGTCGATGGTCGCGTAAACGAAATAGAGCGAAGAGAGCCCCGGCCAGATCAGAACTGGCTGGCGGCCGCTTTTCTGCAAGGCTCGGGCCGCGACCAGCGCGGTGAGTCCGGAACCGACGACCGCCACGTCGAACTTCATCGCTGCGCTCCGACCGCTTCCGGCGTGCCGGCAGGTTCCTTTTCCAGCATCAGCTGGCGATCGAGATTGAAGAGCTCGAGATGAAGGCCGGCGGTGACCTGCGCCTGGCGCAGCTGGCTACCCCAGAACACCTGACGGACGCCGCGCCAGCGGGTTTCGAGGAAGTCGGCCATCGCCCGGGTCGCCGCCGGCCCTTCGAGGGAGCGGCTGGTGATCAGGCGGCCAGCCAGGCGGTAGGAACAAACGGCCGCCTGACATGGGCCCATGCCCGCGCGCGTGCGGCGGCGAATATCTTCGAGCGTGCGCACCGCGGGATCCTGGAACCAGGGTTCGACGTCCTGCGGCCGGACCAGCTCGCACTCACAGACCATTGGTTGGAGCGAAAGGTCATCCCCGTGCGGCTTGGGAACGCCCAGCTGCGCGGGTCGATGGCGCAATTGGTCCAAGTCGTCGTCGCGATCGTTGAGCGGGACGTCGGCGGTGGTACAGGCCGTCGTCACCCCGAGCCGGCGCGCGACCAGGTCGGTGACACGTTCGGCCATCAGCCGGTAGGTCGTCACCTTGCCGCCAACGATGCTGGTAAAACCCGCAATCCCGTCGCGCTGCTCGTGGTCGATCACGGCAAAGTTGCGGCTCATCTCGCGGCCCTCCGCCTCGGCGCCGAGGTCGTAGAGCGGCCGCACGCCGGCATAGGCCCGCATCGCCCTCGCGGTACTGACGCCGTCGGCCATCAGCGACCCTTCCTCGATCATGTGTCGCACCTCGTCCCATTCGATGGGCAGCACCTCCGGGTGTGGAACCTTGACGGCCGTGGTGCCGAGGATGGCGACGCTCAACGCCGGGACGATGATGTCGCCGTCGCCCGGCTTGTGACAGCGATTGATCGTGGCATGCGCGACGCGATGCGAGAGGACGACCATCACGCCCTTGACCGGCACCACCTTGACCTCGACGTCCAGCAGCCGAGCGACGAAGCCAGCCCAGGCACCGGTCGCGTTGATCACCGCCTCGCAGGCGATGGTCGTTTGTTCGCCCGTCATCGTGTCGCGGGTCTGGACGCCGGTGACGCGGTTCCCCGTCTTGAGGAAGCCGGTCACCTCGGTGTAGGTGCGCACCTGTGCCCCGCGCCGCCGGGCGGATTCGACATTGCCCATCACCAGGTAGAACGGGTCCAGGTGGCCGTCCTCGGGAAGCCAGAAGACGGTGCGGACCTGCTTCGAGAGGGCCGGCTCGCGACGGCGCGCTTCCTCGACCGAGATCCGCTCGCAGGTGATCCCGGATTTGCCACAGCCCTCGACGAAGCGAGGTTCCCACGCCTCGTCGGCTTCCGAGACCGAGACGAAGTAGCCGCCCGTGTCCTCGATCGTGGTCCTCGCAATTCGCCGGAGGATACGGCCCTCCTCGACGCACTCGATGGCGGCCGCCAGGTCGTTGACGCAATAACGTCCGCCCGAGTGCAGCAGACCGTGCGACCGGCCGGTGGTCCCGGAGGCCAGATCGCCTTTCTCGAGCAGCATGGCGTCGATGCCACGCATGGTAAGGTCGCGCAGCACCCCGGCGCCGGTCGACCCGCCCCCGATGACGACGACCCCGGTTCTGCTGTCAGGCATCACACCATCCTAGAAGTGCCGGAAGATAGGATGCAGGGCCGCTAGGCCGGAGCGGAGCGGAGGCTCGGCTCTGCCAACGGCCTCGGGCCTGCCGGCCCTCGCGAGCGGCGCGCAGTGCCATGCGAGCGATTGAGGCGGAAGGGAAGAAACCGGCCGGGTTTCTTCCCTTCGATGACTACGACTTTGCGCCGGCCCCGACCGGTTCCTTGGCCGGCTCCTTCTCGACCCAGCCGAGCGTCCGCTGCACGGCTTTCTTCCAGCCCGCCAGCCCTTCGCGACGCTGCTGCTCGGTGGACGTGGGCTTGAAGACCTTGTCCACCTGCCAGTTCTTGCGCAGCTCGTCGAGGGTGCTCCAGAAGCCGGTGGCCAATCCAGCGCCATAAGCCGCCCCGAGCGAGGTCGTCTCCTGCACCGTGGGCCGGATGACATCCACACCCAGGATGTCCGCCTGCAGCTGCATCAAGAAGTCATTCTTGACCGCCCCGCCGTCGACCTTGAGGGTGGTCAGCCTGACGCCCGAGTCGGCCTCCATGGCGTCGGCGACTTCCTTGGTCTGATAGCAGATCGCCTCCAGGGTGGCGCGCACCAGGTGCGCCCGGGTGACGTAGCGCGTGAGTCCCACGACCGCGCCACGGGCGTACATATCCCAGTGCGGCGCGAAGAGCCCGGAGAATGCCGGGACGAAGTAGATGCCGCCGGAATCCTCGACCGACTTGGCGATCGCTTCGGTCTCCGCCGCGTCCTTGATGATTTGCAGGTTGTCCCGCAGCCACTGGATGGCCGCGCCGGTGATCGCGATCGAGCCCTCCAGCGCGTAGACGGACTTGCCCTGCTCCAGGCCGTAGGCCGCCGTGGTCAACAGGCCGCTCTTCGACGGAACGGGCGACGTCCCGGTGTTGAGCAGCATGAAGTTGCCGGTGCCGTAGGTGTTCTTCGCCTCGCCGACGGAGTAGCAGGTCTGCCCGAAGAGGGCCGCCTGCTGGTCGCCGAGGTCGGCGCAGACCGGGACGGCGCCGCCCACCGGGCCGTTCGCCTTCGTCTGCCCGTAGAACTTCTTGTCGCTCGATGGCCGGATCTGCGGCAGCATGGCGCGCGGCACCTTGATCTTGCTCAACAGCTCCGCGTCCCAGTCAAGCGTCTTGAGGTCCATCAACATGGTGCGCGAGGCGTTGCTGTAGTCGGTGACGTGGGCCCCACCCTCCGGGCCGCCCGTGAGCCACCAGATCACCCAGGTATCGATGTTTCCGAAGAGCAGGTCGCCGCGCTCGGCCGCTGCGCGGGCGCCCGTGACGTTGTCGAGGATCCACTGGATCTTCGGCCCGGAGAAATAGGTGGCGACCACCAATCCGGTCTTGGCCTTGACGGTCGGCTCGACGCCATCATCGATCAGGCGTTGACAGATGTCGCGGGTCCGGGTGTCCTGCCATACGATCGCGTTGTAGACCGGCTTCCCCGTCTTCTTCTCCCAGACCACCGACGTTTCGCGCTGGTTGGTGACCCCGATCCCCGAGAGCTCGTCAGCCTTGATCCCCTTCTTCTGCATCGAGCCCTTGATCACGCGCTGGGTCTTATCCCAGATCTCCATCGGATCGTGCTCGACCCAGCCGGGCTTGGGATAGATCTGCTCGTGCTCGAGGTAGTCGGTCGATACCACCTTGCCGTCGTGACTGAACACCATGAAGCGCGTCCCCGTGGTGCCCTGGTCGACGGCCGCCGCATATTTCTTCTCCGCCATGCCAGTCCTCCTTTTAAGAGGTTGTCGTCTTTGCTTGCTGTGGCAGCGCCGCCAGGCTGTCGCTCAGGGCTCGCAGCATCAGGTAGGAGGATGTCGCGCCGGGGTCCTGATGGCCGATACTGCGATCGCCGAGATAGCTGGCGCGCCCCTTCAGCGCTTTGAGCGGAATCGTCGCCTTCATCCCTTCCTCCGCCGCGTCTGCCGCTGCGGCGAGCGCCTCTTCCAGCGGCGCACCTTCGCCGACGTATTGCCGGGCCCGTTCGATCGCCGGAGCCAGCGCGTCCACCATCGTCTTGTCGTTCCGGTTCGCCTTCCCCCGCTCCACCACACCCTTCAATCCGGCTTCCAGTGCACCCACGAGATCCGCATCGGAGACCTCGGCCTTGGCATCGAGCGCCGCGCCGGCGCGCAAAAAGAATGTGCCATAGAGCGGGCCGCCGGCGCCCCCGACCGAGCCGACCAGCGCCATACCGGTCGTCTTGAGCAGGGTGCCAGCGTCCTTGTCGCGGACCGGGGCCAGTTTGACCAAGACGGTCTGGAAGCCCCGGTCCATGTTGATCCCGTGGTCGCCGTCGCCGATGGCGGCGTCCAGGCCGGTCAGGTATTGCTTCTGCTCGGCCACGATGCCGGCGTAACGCTCCAGCCAGCCATAGATCTGCGCGCTGGTCACCGCCATATTGAGCTATGCCTTCCAGCGAAGCGCCGGCGTGTGCACGGGCGCATCCCAGAATTTGGTCGTCTCCGCATCGAGCTTCAACAGCGTCACCGAGCAGCCGGCCATCTCGAGCGAGGTGATGTACGACCCGACCAACGAACGGGTCGGCTTGATGCCCTGCCCGGTCAGGTACTTGTGCACGGCGTTGTAGACGACGTACAGCTCGATCAGCGGCGTGCCGCCCATCCCATTGACGAATGCCAGCACTTCGTCGCCGCGCTTGAACGGAAGGTCCTTGACGATGGTGCCGGTCAGGATCTCGGCAATGTCGTCGGCCGACTTCAGCTTGGTCCGTTCGCGGCCGGGCTCCCCGTGAATCCCAATCCCCAGCTCCATCTCGTCGTCGGCGATCTCGAAGGTCGGCTTCCCGGCCGCCGGGACGATGGCTGACGTGAGCGCCATGCCCATACTGCGGCCGTTCGCGTTTACTTTCTTCGCCAGCGCGGTCACGGTCTCGAGGTCCGCCCCGGCCTCGGCGCAACCGCCGACGATCTTCTCCAGGAGAACGGTGACGCCCACGCCCCGCCGGCCCGCGGTGTAGAGGCTGTCCTGGACGGCGACGTCGTCGTTGGTGATCACGGCGTTGACTCTGGCGCCTTCGCCGCGCGCCAGCTCGGCCGCCATCTCGAAGTTCATGATGTCGCCGGTGTAGTTCTTGACGATGTGCAGCACGCCGGCGCCGCCATCGACGGCCGCCGTTGCCCGCGCCATCTGGTCGGGAGTCGGCGATGTGAAGACCGCCCCGGGACAGGCCGCATCAAGCATGCCCAGCCCGACGTAGCCACCGTGCATCGGCTCGTGGCCGCTGCCGCCGCCCGAGACCAGCCCCACCTTGCCCCTCTTGGGGGCGTCCTTACGAATGATCACGTTCGGGTCGTACTCCACCCGGATCAGGTCGGCGTGCGCCGCCGCCATTCCCGCCAGGGCGTCCTTCACCTCGGTTTCGGGTGTGTTGATCAGCTTCTTGAGCCTGGTCGTTACCGCTGCTTCTGCCATCGCGACCTCCTCCTAGTTGTTTGCGGCTGGTAAGACGCGACGGAACATGAACCGTCCGATCCCTTTCCCCATCAGTAAGCCCAGGCCGATGGCCGCCAGGTTGATGGCCAGCCCCGCCGGGTTGAACGGCCGCTGGAACACCGCCAGCCCCACGGCTCCCAGCGCCAGGGCACTGCCGCCGATCAGCAAAATGCGGTTCAGTCGTTTCTGTGGCGACAGGCTGGGCTTCGCCGGCGCTCGCCCGCCTGACGACCGTGCGGACGAGGCCTTCGGGCCCCGTCCGCCGTTCGCTCTGCCGACCTGCCGCTTCAGCTGTCGAGACATGCGCCTAGGCGCGCGCCCGCGCCCGCTCCACCGCGGGCTCCGCCACGTCCGGACCGACCGGCACGGGCAGATGCTGGTGAACGATGAAGTCGTAGAGGTAGGCGCCAAGCGGACCGCCGACCAACGGCATCAGCGTCGTAATCCAGACGTTGAAGTTGGGTCCTGGAATCGCATTCGAGCCGTATCCGATGACGAGCATCCAGAGCCGAGGCCCGAAGTCGCGGGCCGGGTTCAAGGACGCCATCTCGATCGGCGCGAAGAGTCCGACCAGCGCCGCCACGACGATGCCGATCGCAAGCGGCGCGACATTGGCCGCCGACGGGATCCGGTCTTCAATGATCCCCAGCACCGTGATGACGAGCAGTGCCGTGATGATGATCTCGGTGCCGGCACCGACCCACCAGGGATCAATCTGCAACGCGGCGGCATTGTGCCCGATCAGCAGCGGATGCGGCCAGTTCGCGGAGTAGATGAGCCCGCTCTCGATGCCGTTCGAGCCACCGCGGTCGATGACCGGCTTGGCGGTGTGCTCGTAGTTGTAGATGAGCCCATTCCACACGAAAGAGACGCCCGCCGCCGCGAGGAACGCCCCGACGACCTGAGCCCCGATGTAGCCGGGTACCCTCGCCCACGGAAAGCCGCGCCGAAGAGCCAGGGCCAGGGTTACCGCCGGGTTCAGATGCGCCCCGGATACGGCGCCGCACGCGTAGATCGCGAGCGTGACGGCAAATCCCCAGAAAAATCCCGCGCCGAGCAGCCCGGCCAGGAAGCCATTCTTCCCACCGGAGACCGCGTACGCAACGAAGCTGTCGCCCAGAAAAACGAGGACGAACACGCCGAGCACTTCGCCCAGGTACTTTTTAGTCCAGCTGTCTTGCGCTACTGCCATTCTTTCCTCCTCCTATAACAAGGTCGCGCGACAAACGCCGGTCGCTCATGTCCCCTCGCTCCACCTCCTTTGGCCGAGCACACATCAAAAAAGTCCTAACCTGCACGCTCCTATTGGAGCGCACAGGTCAGGACTTTTCCTTTCAGTGTCCCGCCAGTCGCTGCACGCCTGTCATAGCACAGGCGAGCGAAGCTGTCAACCGCGAATCGGGATACGACTGAACTCGCGCCAGACCTCGACCCTTCCGCTGGACACGACGTCCGCGCCAGCGGCGAGAACCTCGTTCGCCTGCTCGGCGGAGGTGATGAAACCCGTTCCCCAGATCGGCGTGCTGGTGGTCGCGCGGATGCTGGGCATGATCTGGGGGATGGCGACTGCCGGTGCGACGGCGATCGCAAATGGTGGTGGCGAAACAATACTGTTGAGCCCGGTTTGGAGCCCGGTCGAATCGAGTGCGTGAATTCGCTGCACGGTCCGCAGTCGAAAGCGGCTTGCGTCTCTGAGCAAATGTGGCTTCACGGAGAGCACTCCGGACAATCCCAGATCGGTAGCCAGGAAGGCCAGCGCGGCGCTGTCAGGGGCCAGTCCTTCCACGGCATCGAGATTCACGAAGATCGCGATCCCCTGGCGGGCTGCGCCGGCCAGCGGTCCGACCATGGCGAGCAGGCTGCCCCGCTCGATCAGCACCTGCCGGTAGCCCAGGTCGAGCGCCTGGTTCAACGAGGTCCCGTCGCGCACGGCCGGCAGCATCACTCCCAGGACGCCGGGCGTCCTCATGGCCAGAGCCCAGCCGTACTCGTGCTGATCGCGAGCGCGCCTCGCTGCAGCGCGCTCTCGCGCTGGGCCGGCTCCCTCACGAACCCGCCGACGATCATCGGGAGGGAAAGCCGCGCCCGGATCTGGTCGACGACCAGTGGAAAGATCACGCCGGGGAGGACTTCGACAATGTCGGGGCGCGCATGCTCCAGCGCTGCCAGAGCGGACGGGAGGCCAAGATCGTCGTAGAGGAGAAGCCGCTGCACCGAAATCACGCGCTCGGCCCTGGCCGCCGCCACCAACGCGCTGTGCGAGGTGATGATGCCGTCGACCCCGATCTCACGCGCCAGAAAGGCGACGCCCGCACGGTCTTTTCCCAGTCCGGCGATCAGGTCGAGGTGAACGAAGGCCATCTTGCCCCGGGCCTGCACCGCCCAGACCAGGGGGCCGAGATGAAAGGCGGGGGCGCGCAGGAAGAACACGGCGGGAACCTGAGAGGCCAACGCCAGGGGCAACTCTTCTCCGCGACGGATGACGGCCGCCACCGGCACGCGGCCGAATGCCTCGAGGAGGCGCGTGACCGACACGTCGACGCGACGGATGTGGGCGGGCGGGACGATCGTCCGAGTGGCCATCGCCACCACCTCCTCGATCGGTTGAATTCTACGGTTCACCCGCTTTCCGATGCACGATTCGCAACCAAGCTTGACCGGAGCGCCTTCGGGTTGCAGACTACACGCGGGAAGAGGTGGCGGCCATAACTGAACGTCGGCTCACCATCATGAACAAGGTCGGCCTGCACGCTCGGCCGGCCGCGCTCTTCGTCCAGACCGCCGCGCGCTTCAAGGACACACGGGTCGAAGTGGTTAAGGACGGCGCCGTTCGAGACGCAAAAAGCATCCTCAGCGTGCTGACACTCGGCGTTGGCCAGGGAACGACGATAACGGTTCGGGCCGAGGGACCTCAGGCGGAGGCGGCGGTTGCCGCGCTGACCGACCTGGTGGACCGTGACTTCGGCGAGTAGCCCGTCTCGGATGCGGCTGCGCGGGATCGCGGCCGCGCCCGGTCAGGCCTTTGCCCCGGCCTGGCGGTGGGCGGAACCGGGGATCCACGACTCCGGCGTCGACCTGACCGGTGAGGCGGGCATCAACCGCTTGCGGGTAGCGATCGAGGAGGTCAAGATCGCGCTCGCCACGAAAGCCCGCCAGCTCGAAGCCAGCGGCGCAGGGGCCGAAGCCGGCATCCTGCAAGCACAGGCTCTCATGCTCGACGACCCGGCGCTGGTTGATGGCGCCTCGAGCCTCATTAGAGATGGTGGACTCGCCGATGCCGCAGTGGCCGAAACGATGGCGCCATTTGCCGAGATGCTGCGTGCCTCGGCCGATCCGGTCTTTCAGGCTCGGGCCGCCGACGTCGAAGACGTCGTCGCACAGATCCGGCGGGCGCTTCATGGTGTGAGTGACATGCCCCCGCCGCCCGAGAAACCCTCGATCGTGGTGGCGCGTGACCTCGCCCCCTCGCAAACCGCGGGCCTGGACCGTACCCTCGTCGTCGGATTCGCCACGGAGCAGGGAACGGCGACCGCGCACACCGCGATCCTCGCCCGCGCCCTGGGATTACCGGCGGTCGTCGGCATCGGTGGACTGCTCGAGGCGGTGGACAACGGCCAGCCGTTGTTGCTCGATGGGGACCGGGGCACCCTGATCGTCGACCCACCGGCCGAGGACGTCGCCCACGTGGCCGGGCCGGCGCAGCTGACAGCTGATGCCGAGCCGGCGTCGACCCGCGATGGTCGGCGCGTGGAGGTGGGATGCAATGCCGCCAATCCCGATGATGCGCGGCGAGCGGCCGCCGCCGGAGCGGATGGGATCGGTCTGCTTCGCAGCGAGTTCCTGTTTCTCGGCCGTGAGCGGCTGCCCGATGAGGATGAGCAGGTGGCGATGCTGGAGCAGGTGGCGGCGGCGATGGGCGATCGGCCCGTCATCCTGCGCACCCTCGATGTCGGTGCCGACAAACCGCTGCCGGCCCTGCCTCAGCCGGCCGAGGCGAATCCTGCCCTTGGTGTCCGCGGCTTGCGCCTCCAGCTGTTGCGCCGGCCGGACCTGCTGCTGGAGCAGATGCGCGCCGCCTTGCGGGTGGCATCGACGCATCCGCTGCGCTTGATGCTTCCGATGGTGTCGACGATCGATGAGGTCCGGCAGGCCAAGCAGCTCTTCGCGAAGGCCACCCACGAGCTCGAACCGCATTCGGTCGCAGCGCCGCGGATCCCGCTGGGCATCATGGTCGAAGTGCCGGCGGCCGCGATCGTTGCCGACCAGCTGGCCCAGGAGGTGGACTTCTTCAGCCTCGGAACCAACGACCTGACCCAGTACCTGTTTGCGGCCGATCGCACCAATCCCGAGGTGGCATCGCTAGCCGATGCCTTGCACCCGGTGGTCCTCCGGACGATCGATCAGGTAACGGCAGCGGCGCATCGACACGGTCGCTGGGTTGGGGTCTGTGGCGAGATGGCCAGCGATCTCTGGGCAGTGCCTTTGCTGGTCGGTCTCGGGGTCGATGAGCTCAGTGTCCACCCACCGCTGGTGGCACGAATCAAGGCGACCGTCCGTCAGCTCGACAGCCGCGAGTGCGCAACGGTGGCGCGAAAGGCCTTGACGCTCGAGAATGGGGATGCCGTTCGGCGGCTGCTCGAAGAACGCGATCTCGCTCCCGCGCCGCGACCGATCCCGTCGTAAAAGCCGCGCCACCGTCGTGTCGAGCGAACGGGAGTGTGCATAATTCCCACGTTGCGTCCTGCCCGCCGGTTCGCCGGTCTCGTCCTCGCTTCCGTCTTACTCGGGCTTGTTCTCCCGGCGTGCGCCAGCGCACAAACGGCCTCGGAGCTGGCGCCCACGCTGAGCTTCAAGACGATTGGCGGCAGCCGGATCGCGTTTCAGGATGGCATCCCGGTTCCCTCTTTCGCCTATCAACCGCGGCGCCGGCTGGACCTGAGTGGTCGATGGCGCGTCGACCCGATGCCGATGGACAACGACCTCTCGCTGGCGGTTCGATCCAGCGCGCTCCCGCGGATCGTCGCCGAGGCCGCGGGACGGCAGCAGCCGGCCTTCGACGACACGCGCTGGGCGACGATCGACGTTCCCGGCTCGTACGATCCGCCACCCTCGCCACCGGGCGATGGGGCGTGGTACCGCAAGGATTTCGACGTCCCGCTGGAGTGGCAGAACCAGACCATCACCTTGAAATTCGGCGCCGTCAACTACATCGCCGACGTCTGGCTCAACGGCCATTACCTCGGCTACCACGAGGGTGGGTCCACGCCCTTCGCCTTCGACGTCACCGATGCGATCGTTCCGGGTGACGTCAACCTGATCGCGGTTCGGGTCGACAATCCGCCCTGGGGGACGCGACAGGACATCGTCCCCTGGGGACTGACGGACTGGTGGAACTATGGCGGCCTGACGCAACCGGTATGGATCGAAGCGACCCCTTCCATCTATGCGGTACGCGCGGATGTCGTGCCGCACCTCGACGGCGCGGATATCGCGGTCACCGTGTACCAGCGTGGCGGCGAAGATGCGCCGGTTCAAGTTGGGATCGACGTCCTGCCGGCAACTGTCGACCCGACCAATTTGACCAACCCTGATCCGCTCAGCCTTGTTCCTTTGGGCGCTGTGCCGATCGCCTCGCAGCGTGTCGACGCCGGACTGCTCGGCCACGATGGGACGACCCAGGTCCATGCGAGTTTCTCGCTGGCCAACGCGGACCTCTGGTCGCCGCAGTCGCCGGCCCTCTATGTCTTGCAGGTGCAGGTGTTCTGGCAGGAACGGCTCGTCGACCAGTTGAATGAAACCTTCGGGCTGCGCCGGATTGCCGTCGATGCGAAGTTGCCCCGGCTGCTGCTCAATGGCGACCCGGTCGCCTATGCCGGGGTGGCGCTGCACGATGAGCGGGTCTACCCGGCCGTCAACGGCCGGCCGCATGGTGGCCCGGTGGTCACGCCCGATGACATCCTGCTGCTGCTGGAAAAGGCGAACGCCACCAATGTCCAGCTCATCCGCGCCGATCATCACCCGGCCAACCCGCTGCTGTTGATGCTGGCCGACCGGCTCGGCTACGCCATCTGGGAAGAGATCCCCCTGTACCACTACACGCCGGCCACGTTCGACATCGCGATGGACCGCGGCATTCCGCAGCAGATGCTGGCCGAGATGGACCTGCGCGACATGAATCACCCATCCGTGCTCTTTCACGGCCTGGCGAACGAGTCAACCGGCGGTATCGAACGGGAGCAGGCCCTGGCCGCGCTGCACAATCTCGACCGCGCGGTGGACGGCACCCGGCTGACCGGACAGGCCGCCTACGGCAACCAGCCCGATGACGGGACGAGTCGGCCGCTCGATGTCGCGGGATATACCACTTACTATGGCGTCTTCTATGGACCCGACGCCGGTCCCGGCACGGCCCGGGCGCTGCAAATCGCCCACGCCACCTTCCCGCGCAAACCGATCATGATCCTCGAGTTCGGCCGGTGGTCGGACAGCGTCAACGACCAGGAAGAGCAGCGCCGAATCCTGGCCGACACCTACCAGGCCGCCGCGCCGTATCTGGACACGACGCCGTCCGGCTTCCTGGGGGCGGCCGTCTGGTGGACGCTGGACGACTACTGGACGCAGCGGCCGGGCGTCAAGATCGAGCACTTCGGTCTGTACCTGCCGAATGGTGATCCGCGGCCCGCCGGCCTCCAGGCCGCCGAGCTGTTCAGCGGTGGCGCGGGGCAGGGTGCCCGGCAGAAGATCGTGTCGACGGCCACCGGCCAGCGGCGACAGCCCGCCGTCCAGGGGCTTCGCTTCCTCGGGTACCTGGCCTATGCGCTGGTCGTCGCGCTGGCCATTCCGGCCATCATCCTGCTGGTGATGCTGATCGTGATTCGCCGCTCGCCGCGGCGGCTGACGGTCTCGTGATGCACCAGGTAAGCGGCCGCGTCGTTGCCGTCTCGGTTCGGGCGGCGATCATCGCCGGAGGCTGGATCGGCTTCGGCCTCGGGGTGGTCACCGGCTGCGTGCTCGGGGCGGCGCTCGCCTGGTTCGCGGGCGCGATCCTGAGTTGGCAGCGTGACCTCAGTCTGACGCTGGGGGTGACTGAACAGCTGCTGCCGTTCGGCAGTCAGATTCCGGTGCTGCAGCGGCTTCAGGCCGACTGGTTTATCGTGGTCCCCTTTGCCGGCCTGCTCGTCGGCATCTTCGCCGCACTGGTCGGCGGTCTGATTGGTGGATTGGTCGCGGCGTCATACAATGGATCACCGTTCGGCGTCAGAGTCGTGGTCGAGGTCCCCGACCAGCTGCCCTGACGCGTTACGGTCTCAGTTCGAACACCGGCCGGTGTCGCGCGGCGCCGGCGGGATCGGTGAGGATATCCGCTGCTCCCAACATTCGAAGGATCAATCCGCCCAAGGGGACGCGCTTGACATAACCCGCCAATACCTCGCGGAAGAAGCGGGCGCTGTCCTGAGGGGAGAGTTCGATAGCGTGCACGTGTTCCGCCCGCCGCTTGACGGTGATCGTCGCCTCACCCGCGGCCCGCAGGTTGCGAGCCCAGTTGACGTCACCAAAGGTGGCGATGATCCAGCGGCGGCCACCGACCTCGACGAACGCAACCGGCGTGGTGCGTGACAGGCCAGTTGTTCGACCGCGCACGGTCAGGAGGGCGTTGGGGCCCATCAGGCCCGCGCCGGCCAGCCGCCGGCCAAGTGGATTGAAGAGGGTCACGAATAGCGGAGCCCGCGCCGACGCTGGGCGGCTATCCTTGCCGTTGCCGATCGGCTGAGCATCTATGCCCATGATGGAGACCTCCATGCTGAGTCAATCAGATGATTGACCAAAGCTTAGCAGGCGAAATCAATCAGTTGCTGGAACGAGACCGGGTAGGGGGAGGGGTGCGGTTGAGCCAGCGTCCCAGCTCACGGAAGGCCTGGTCCTTGCGTGACCACGTCATCGAAGGCAGCACCATGCTGGTCATCGTGGCGACGATCAGGGCCGCCGCCCCGTCGCTGTCGAGCGCGCTGGCGAGGTCACCGGCACGCGCGGCGCGGCGAAGCAGGCCGCGCAGCGTGCGATGCCAGGCGTCGTTCGATTCCCGTAGGATCCGCGCGAGGGAGGCATCACGGGCGGAGCGGAGCGCCAGTTCGCCCATCACGGCGCCGACCTCGGGCTCCTTCTGCAGCAGGGCGCGAACCGCCCTGAGGTGGTTGGCCAGCTGATCATCCGGCGAGCCGTGGGGGGCCAGTGTCGAGCGGAATCGTCCCATCGCGTGCGCCACCACGCCGCGAATGAGCGCCTCCTTGGTCGGGAAGTAGTAATGCAGCGTCGCGATGTTGACGCCCGCCTCGGCTGCCACCTCCCGCGTTCGCAGGCCCTCGAATCCATGCTCGGCAATCTGGCGGAAGGCGACGGCCACGAGGGCCCGGCGGCGATCTTCCCTATGACCGCGGATCGAGCGTGCGGCGGCGGTCTTCACGCTCGTTCCAGCCGGTCGCGGCCGCGGCTCGGGTGCCAGGACTCGACCACCAGCCGGCTTCCTGTCTCGTCGAGCGAGGTCAGCACGACCTCGGTGATGTCCACGCGAATGCGGCCGGCGCCGGCGACTGGCGAATTGACGTCTGGAACCTCCACGGCGCGTCCCGCGATTTTCGCTTCGCCTCGCCAGCCCGAAGGCCCATCGATCGGTGGATCTTCGGTCGGGCTGTGCAGCGCCAGGCGCGGATCGCGCCGAAGATCATGGAGCTTGCGCGAATCGGGCATCATCCCGAGGGAGACGTCGCTACCGTCAAATTCCGTCTCGATTCCGCTGATCCGTGGCGAACCATCTTTACGGAGCGTGGCCAGCGTCTTATGCCTGCGGATGGCGAACCGCTCCTCGACGCGATCGGCCAGGTCCGGCGCCGCCGCCTTGAACTCCGCCCAGCGTGCCATCAGCCGGCAGCGAACCACTGCCGGCGCAATGGGAAGAGATATCGGTCCGTTATGAAATTCAGTACCCGGCGGGCGACGGCGAAGTTCTCGCTCACCTCGGCCAGCACCCCGGCCATCGCGGTCCGCCGATCGGCGGCTTGCTGCGCGATCCGGTAGGCTCGCCGTCCGATCGACTCAAGCAGCCAGATCCCATCGCGCCGCTCGGCCGACGCTCGATCCGCGGCGGCCAGCGCCCGCTCCAACCGGCGACGCTCCCGCTCGACAACCAGCCGCTCGGCTGCGTAGTCGGGGAAGACGCCGGTCAAGAAGAGCGAAAGATCGCCGAGGCGGCGGTAGACGGATGCGCGCTCAGCGATCGGCAGGAGCTCGGCGAGCTCGATCAGGCGGATCGGGTCCAACTCGCTGAAATGACGCCGCCGCCAACCCCGGCGGGTTTGCACCAGCAGGCTGCCACTGGAGACGTGCGTGTAGGACGCGAGCAGTTCCGCCAGGAAGAAACGGCGCATCGGATCCGCGCCGAATTCTCGCAATCCGCCGACGTCGAAGACCGGGACCCGCTGGCGCGGCCCGACCCATTCCTCGACAAACGATGCCTGACTCAGGTCGCGGATCGCCCGGTGGACCAGTACGGCGAAGATGAGGAAGGGCGAGCCCTGCAAGAGGGGATCGCGGCCAGGGTTGGCGAACAGTCGTCGAAACAGCGCGGGACTATCGATCAGCGCCTCGATCCGTTGCGGATCGCGCCCCGCAGCGTCACCCGCGCCTGCGGCGGCGGCCAGAACGCTGAGATCGCTATCAGCGAGATGCTCGAGATACAGCCGTCCGACCATCACCCCATATGATGGAACTCCCGGTGTCCGTGACGAATCTCACCTAGACTTAGCCCGCGATGGCTCGTCCGGACGACGAATGCCCGTATCCCAAGCCGTTTGCGGCGGACTTCGACGGCTGCCCGGCGTATCAGGCGCGACAGTTCATTCCGCTGGACACTCTTTACCAGCCTCTCGAACCGGTGCTGACCTGCCGGCATCTTGAAACTCGGGCCCTACCACAGCGCCACCGATGGTACGGGGCCTGCGTCGTCGGCGACGCCGAAGCGCGCCGGCGCTGGGCGGGCGAGGTCGGCGCAGCACGACTCCAGCGGATTCGCTCGGTGCAGCGCGAACTCGGTGTGGCGGTCGCGCCGTACAACGTCAGGCTGTGGGAACTCAAGGGGCAGCAGTTGCGGGCCCTCCGCGACGGCCGGGATGCGAGCGAGGCCACCGCGGAGCTGCGCCGGCTCGCCGGCGCGATGACTGCCGATCTCGACGCCTTTCTGAAGCAAAACAGCCGGACCTTTACCGACATCGATATGCCGATCGATGCCGCCCGGCAGCTGATCCAGGTCGCCATCGACCGCTTCATCGAAACCCAGTTCGCGACCGAGGTGAGTTTCGAGTTTCCCGAGGACGTACTGCAACGCTTCCCCGCGTCGGTCCGAACCTTCTTCCGCCCTGCCGTTCCCCAACAGCCGGCCGGACCGAATTAGCTCCTGCCCTCGGTCGCCTCGGCCTTGCGGGCAAGACCCTGCAACAGCGGAGGGAACGTATCGGCGATCTGGCGCGCCATCATGCCGCCAACCAGCCCTCCGAGCGGGCCGCCGACTCGAATGCCCTGGCTGATCGTGGTTTTGCCGTTGGGGCCGGTGGAGACCTGGCACTCGAAGGCGAAGCGGGTCAGCGGAATCACGGTGGTCTCGAGCCGGAACGACCGGCCCGGCACGACCTCGGTGAGCTGAACCTGCCGGGTGCCCTGCTTCGTCTTCATCGTCCCGGTCGTTCCGACGGCGAATGGTCCGTTGAGCGTCATCGACTGCACGTCGGGATTCCATCCCTGCCAGGTGGCAGTATCCGACCAGATCTTCCAGACCGCCTGCGGGGTTGCGCTGGTCTCGACCGAGCGATCGTTGTTTGCCATCCCGTCCTCCTCAAACCGTTCTAGCGTTGCGGCGCGCGGCTGCGATTGAGTAGAAGGTATACCACCCCGGCGACGATGAAGCCGATGAAGTATCCGAAATCCGCATCGCCGAACCACGAGGCAAACGGTCCATGGGCTTTCAGGCCAAACACCTGGAATTGCTCCGATATGAAGAGAAGCGAAACGCCAAGGCCGATCAGCCAGGCGATCAGACCCATCCAGTTCACCCCGACGGCCTGGCTGAACCCCATTGGCTCCTGGTGCTTGAACACGTAATAGTCGATCAACACCACGGCCAGCCACGGCATGATCCAGTAGTCGAGGACGATCAGGAAGTTCTGGTAGTTCTGGGTGAAGTTCTGGTATCCGACCAGCGCCAGGATGAACCCGAGGATGCCGCCCAGCACCGCGAGCTGCCAGCGGGGCAGCCGCACGTCGAGCACCTTCGCCGACATGGTGTTGGAGTAGAGGTTGAGCACGTTGGCGGTGGTCGCCCCCAGGATGACCGCGATGACGGCAAAGGCGCCGAAGCCGCCCATCGCGATCTTGAGCGCGGCGATAGGTGTGGACGCTCCCGGCGCGAGGATGGCGACGAGCATGCCGACGACCTCCGTCACGAAGGAGGCGAGGGCCGCGCCGACGAACACGTAGATCGCGACATAGGAGCGTGAGGTGATTTCGGGGAGATAGCGCGAGTAGTCGGAGGCATAGGGCGACCAGCTCATGATGTAGGAGAAGGAGACGGCAAGCACGATCGCGAACAGGGCCAGGCTACTGGCGACCGGCTTTGGATGCCAGGCGACGATCGTCGAACCGTGGGCCAGGGCGATCACCGTGGCGATGCCGAAGAGGATGCCGAGGATGAGTGCCATGTAGCGCTCGAAGGCCTGGATCAGGTTGTGACCGTAGATGACAAGCAGACCCTGCACGACAACGAGGATGGCGGCCGCCGCCGCGAAGGGCAGGCCGCCGATGAGGAGCTGAAGAGCGAAGCTGCCGAGGATGGTGTTGACGGTGAACCATCCCGCGGTGCTCAGCCAGTTGAGCGCCGCCGGGACGTACCCACCGACCCGGCCAAAGGCTCGGCGCCCGATGAACATCTGCGGATACCCGGCAGCCGGCCCCATCGCCGCCGACCAGGCCAGCACCAGCCCGCCGAGAACATTGCCCAGGGCCAGGGCCAGGATGGCTGGGCCGACGGACAGGCCGAGCGCTACCGGCACGAAGCCGATCGCGTAATCGGCAATCGTGAGGTTAGCCGCCAGCCAGAGCCACAGGAGTTGCCGGCTGTGACCGTGCCGCTCGGCGAAGGGAATGTGCTCGATCGAATACGGTTCGGGCACGGCGACCCGGTCGCCGTAACGAGCGGACTCAGCCACCACCTACAAGCCTAGCAAGGGCGGCCGGCCAGGGTCGATTTTGCCACCGCGCCGTTCGTCGAATAGGCAGAATAGAGGCCTGACAGGCCGCAAGGAGGACAACCGTGAAGTACATGATGTTGCTGGTTGACGAGGCAGGTGCCTGGGAGAAGCTGCCCGAGGCAAAGCGGAACGAGACCTTCGGCCGAATCAGCGAGTGGTGGGGTGAGCTCAGCGGCAAGGGCAAGATCACCGAGGGCTACCAGCTTCAACCGGTGCACACAGCCACGACTGTTAAGCTAAATGGCGGCAAGCCGGTCGTGACCGATGGACCCTTCGCCGAAGCAAAGGAGACCATCGGCGGATACGGCATTCTCAACGTCGCCAACCTGGATGAGGCGATCGCGATCGCCAAGAGCTGGCCCGGCGGCGGCAAGGTCGAGGTCAGGCCGGTGGTCGAACGCCAGGAGATGTAGACGCCCAGGGATCGGGCGGCGATCGATGCCGCTCTCACGTCGGTTTTTCGAGAGGAGGCGGGCCAGCTGACGGCGGCGCTGGTCCGCTTTCTTGGTGATTTCGATCTGGGCGAGGAGCTGGTCCAGGAGTCGGTGGTCGAGGCGCTGCAGCACTGGCCCACAGAGGGCATTCCGCAGAACCCCGGTGCCTGGCTGATGACGACGGCGCGCCGCAAAGCCCTCGATCGGCTTCGCCGCGGGAAGAAATACATGGAGAAGTTGTCCCTCCTGGTGGCCTCATCCAGCCATGAGGTGAGGGGTGAGCAGGACGATCGCCTGCGCCTGATCTTCACCTGCTGTCACCCGGCGCTCAGCCGCGAGGCTCAGGTGGCTCTCACCCTGCGGGCCGTGATCGGGCTGACGACGCCGGAGATCGCCCGCGCGTTTCTGACCGGAGAGGCGACCATGGCGCAACGGATCGTCCGGGCCAAACGCAAGATCGTCGAGGCCGGGATCCCGTATCGGATGCCCGAAGCCGATGAGCTCAACGAACGGCTCGACGAAGTGCTGGCCGTGCTCTACCTGGCGTTCAATGAGGGCTACCTTGCAACCTCTGGTCCATCGCCAGCGCGACGAGACCTGGCCGAGGACGCCTACTGGCTCTCAACCCTGTTGATGCGATTGCTCCCGAATGAGCCCGAGGTGATCGGCCTGGTAGCCCTGATGCAGCTCCACCTGGCGCGCGCCACGGTCCGTTTCGATCGAGCCGGCGGTCTGATCCTGCTCAAAGATCAGGACCGCCACCGCTGGGATCAGAAGTCGATCAAGGAAGCGTCAACGATGGTGGAGCGGGCTTCCTGGCTGCGACGGCCGGGCCCCTATCAGCTCCAGGCGGCCATCGCCGCCTGTCACGCGGAGGCGGCGTCCTGGGAGCAGACCGATTGGACGCAAATCCTCCTTCTCTACAACTCGTTACTGCTCTTCTGGCCGACGCCGGTCGTGCGCTTGAACCGGGCCATCGCCTTGCGTCATGTCGCCGGCCCCGAAGCGGCCCTCGCCGAGCTGCAGGGCCTCGCGGACGAGTTGAAGGACTATCACCTGTACCATTCCACCCGAGCCCAGCTGCTCCGGGAACTCGGCCGCGAGCGTGAGGCGCACGCCGCCCTCAGCCGGGCGCTGGAGCTCACCGACAATCCGGCCGAGCGGGCGCTGCTGCGACAGCGGATTGGATGAGCAAGGGGAGGGGGAGCCGGCCATCGCATCGATCGCTCGGTACGAGGTCGTCCCCCGGGGACCGTTTGATCTGGAGACGCAGGTTGCGCACTTCGGCGGATGGCCGCGGCGGGGCGACGCGATCGTGATGGCCTTTCCGGTCGAAGGCTGGGAGAGTTCGGCTGCCGTCAGCTTGCGCCAGCATGGCAGCACCATCCGCGGTGAGATCCACGGCGCTGCCCCGGCCGATGCGGAACGAGCCTGGCAGCAGGCGCTGGCGACCTTCTCGCTCGATGTCGATGGACAGGGCTTTGCGGACGTCGGTCGGCGCGATCCGGTCATCGGCCGGCTACAGGCGGAGTATCGGAATCTCCGCGCGGTGTTGTTCCACTCGCCCTACGAGGCCGCCTGTGCATTTCTCATCGGCCATCGAATCAGGATCCAGCAGACCCGTCGGCTTCGCCAGAAGATGGCGGAGGAGGCCGGTGTCGGTATCGCGGTAGACGGCTCGAAGGTCTTCGCCTTTCCCGACCCACGCACGTTGCTGCGGATGAAGAGCTTTCCCGCGGTGGCGCCCACCAAGATCGAGCGGCTGCGCGCCGCCGCCCGCGCCGCGCTCGACGGGATGCTGGATCGTCAGCGCCTTCGGGCTCTGCCGGAGGCTGAGGCGCTCCAGCAGCTCCAGACGCTGCCGGGAATCGGCGAGTTTTTCGCTCAGGGCATTCTGATGCGAGGCGCGGGGCTGGTCGACGCCGTCACCGACGATGATCTGACGGCGCGCGCCATCCAACTACTTTATGGACTCCGCGATCGACCGGATCGGGCGGCCGTCCTCAAGAGGGCCGAAACCTGGCGACCATTTCGGATGTCGGCGGTGGTCTTGCTCAACGTCTGGGTCCGCAGCCAGCCACGCGAGGTGGTCGGCGGTCGGCGCCTACGCGGTCGGCCCAGCTAGCCACTCGGTAGACTGCTTCCAGTCTATGCGCGCCCTGATGACACTAGGGCTGGGATGCAGCGGCTGTGTGACGTTGCTTGGCATCCTTCTAAGCCTGACCTTGATCGGCTTCCATGTCGGCGCTCCCCTGGTGGTGATTGGGGTGCTGGGCTTGATCGGGTTCGGGGTCGGCCGGATGGTCTTCCGCGAACCGCCGCTTTAGATCATTGCCGGAGCGGCGGAGCTGGCGCTGATCCGGCAGACCTCGATCCCGCCGAGGCCCTTGAGTTCCGTGACTCGCGCGGGGGCAGGTTGACGGGCTCACCGACGCAGGTGAAATCGACCGCTTGACCGACTAGGGACGGATGCCGCGAACGCGGGATTAGCCGGCCAGCGGACGACGAATTGGCACCCGGCAGGTCTTACAGCGATCGAGGAGCAGGGTAGAGGTGAAGGGCGCGCTGGCCGAAAATGCGCTCGCCTAGTAATCGGGATCATATTCTTCGACCTGCTCGCGCTGCGCCGTGCGAGCCACGATGAAGACCAGGTCGACATCGCCGTCGTTCGTGACGGCGTGCGGCGCATTGGGTGGCACGAAAATGAAATCGCCCGACTCGATCAGCGTGGCGCGCTCGAGACGCGGCCCAGTAAGAAAGCGCCCTCGACCCGACGACACGTAGAGCGAGGACTCGCAGTTGGTGTGCAGGTGGCCCGAGCTACGCAATCCGGGCGGCAGACGGCTAACCCCCATGAAGATGCCTTCAGAGCCGACCGTATCCGCGGAGATTGCACCGAGCCGACTCATTGCGCCCGAGGCCTCGCCCTGCGTGACCTGATCGCGCTTGACGACCGCGATCTCGCGAAGCTCGGCCACGGCGCGATTGTACGCTCGGTACTGCTGGGCTACGATCGAACACGTTGAGTCAGCCCGACGGTCGCTATCCGCCGATCGGGGATTATGGCATGATCGGCGATCTGCGATCGGCCGCCCTGGTCAGCAAGTACGGCTCCGTCGACTGGATGTGCCTGCCACGCTTCGACAGTCCCTGGGCGTTCGGCCGGCTGCTGGACTGGGACCGGGGAGGCTTTCTCGAACTCGTGCCTGACAATCCCAGCGCGAGCGTGTTCCGGCAATACCGCCGAGACTCGAACGTGCTGCAAACGATCTGGTCACTCGGTCGCACCCGCATGCGCGTCGTCGACTTCATGCCGCTCGCGCTGCCGCGGAAGAAGCTGAAGCCGCCGGCGTCACTTCGCTTGGTTCGGATGATGCAGCCGCAAGCCGGCCGGACGGCCTGGCGGTTGACGTTCAAACCTCGATTCGACTACGGCCGCGCAGTGCCGAGCCTGCGTCGGGTGCGTCCTGGCATGCTCTCCGCGGAGTGGGAGGATGCGAGCCTGTTCCTCCAGTATCCGGACGACGCCGCGCTGGAGCTCGCCGACGGTATTGCCGTGGTGACCGGCCAGATCATGCCAGGGCATCGCGGCGCGATCCTATTGCACTACGCGGAAGACAGGGCCGTCCCGGCCGCGATCAGCATCGATGAGACGCACGCCTTCCTGCACCAAACCGACGACTACTGGATGGACTGGTTGCGCTCGACCACCTATGCGGGACGGTTCGACGAGCCGCTGCATCGGTCGGCGCTGGCGCTCAAGCTGATGCAGTATCAACCCACTGGCGCCTTTGTCGCGGCGCCGACCACATCGCTGCCAGAGAGCCCGGGAGGTTCCCTCAATTGGGACTACCGTTTCAGCTGGATCCGGGACACGTCCGACCTGGTCAACGCGCTTTATCAGATGGGATTCGTCGAGGAGGGTGACGGATTCATTCGCTGGGTGCGAATGGCGCACAACCGGCATCCCAAGGACTTCAAGGTCATGTACACGATCGACGGTGACGACCGGATTCATGAGTACGTGCTCGAGGATCTCGACGGCTATCGGGGCTCGAAGCCGGTACGAATCGGAAACGCCGCGGCCGATCAGGTCCAGCTCGACACCTATGGTGAGGTCTTGCAGACCGTCTACACCATCTGGCGCGCACGAAAGCAGTTACCCCGTCCGCGCCGCCAGGTCGTGCTGGACGTCATTGACTATATTCTCGAGAACTGGCAGAAGGAGGACTCCGGAATCTGGGAGTCGCGTCGCCGGCCCCGGCGCTATCTGTACTCACAGGTCCTCATGTGGTGCGGCCTCGACCGCGTCCTTCAGATGGACCGGGCGCTGCGAATGGGAAAGCAGCGAAAGGAGTTGGTGCGACGTACCCGCGATGCCATCAAGGAGCAGGTCCTCGAGCGGGGCTTCAACCGTCAGCTCGGTGCGTTTACGCAGGCCCTGGATTCGGACGATCTCGACGCCACCGTTCTCGCGATTCCAATGTACGAGATGCTCCCGGCCACGGATCCGCGGGTGGTGTCGACAGTCAAGGTCCTCCAGGAAAAACTGAGCAGCAACGGGTTTCTCTACCGCTACGTCCCGGAGGAGTCAGAGTTCCACGAGCCGGAAGGCGCCTTCATCATTTGCAGCCTCTGGCTGGTCAACGTGCTGGCGCAGATGGGCCGGATGGAGGAGGCCGAAGAGCTCTTCAGCCGGGTCACCGAGACGGCAAACGATCTCGGTTTATTTGCCGAGGAATACGACCCAAAGACAGGCGATATGCTGGGGAACTTCCCTCAGGCGCTGACGCATCTCTCCGTGATCACCGCGGTCTTCAACCTGGAAGGCCGGCCCTCGGGAAAAAGCCGCCGATCGGGTCAGCGCAACGGTGGATAGAATCGACTCGCTGCGGAGCGGTCGCCTAGTCTGGTCGAGGGCGCGGCACTGGAAATGCCGTAACCGGCGTACCCGGTTCGCGAGTTCGAATCTCGCCCGCTCCGCCACCACACCTGGTAGGCGCCGAGCTATGAGGCCCTAGGTTTCGTGCTTATGCACGCACCATACTTGCGGTGACCACCGAACAGACCGCCTCCCGGTTACGGCACTTCTTGAAAATCGCTTCAGTCGGCTCGGAAATGCCGCGACCCCTTGGATAAGAGGCGTGTAGGGCGGCAAGACTCGATTCGAGTTCGAGCCGCCCGAAGGTGTACGCGGTGCACGGTGCCAGCGTTCCGCGCTGCCATACTTGACGCACTACCATGGCGGATTCTGACCGCGCGAAACCGGATCAGGTCATAGGAGACTACCGACTTCTGAGGTTCCTCGGTGAGGGAGCCGCAGGGGAGGTGCACCTCGCCGTTCCGATCAAAGCCAAGCCGTTTGCCAAAACAGACCAGCTGCTGGCCATAAAAATATACAAGCCGGAGATCCTAGCTCGCCACGCCCAAATGGATAGGATCAAGCAGGAATTCGACGTCGGTTCTCAGCTAGCTCATCCGCACCTGGTTCGCATATTCGAGAGCCAGAGATCCGTCGGGTGCACCGCGAGAACTTTGGCGTGTACGGCATCGAGAAGGTCTGGCGCCAGCTGCTCCGTGATGGAGTCCAGGTCGGTCGCGACCGCGTGGCCCGGTTGATGCGCAATCTTGGTTTGGCGGGCGCGGTGCGGGGCAAGCGTCTCCACACGACGCGCCCCGCTGACGTTGGTGAACGGCCGACGGATCTCGTGGGGCGAGCCTTCACCGCGCCGGCGCCGAACCGGCTCTGGGTCGCCGACCTGACCTACGTGAGCACCTGGTCCGGCTTTGCCTACGCAGCCTTCATCATCGACGCCTTCAGTCGCTCGATTGTCGGCTGGCGGGTCTCCAGCTCGCTCCGCGCCGACCTGGCCCTCGACGCGCTCGAGATGGCCATCTGGATTCGCGATTCTCAATCCCTGGACGGACTGGTGCATCACTCCGATCGCGGTGTGCAGTATCTCTCGATTCGCTATACCGAGCGGCTTGCCGAGGAGGGCGCCATCACCTCCGTCGGCTCCAAAGGCGACAGTTACGACAACGCACTCGCTGAGACCGTGGTGGGCTTGTACAAGACCGAGCTGATCCGGCGGCGCGGCCCTTGGCGCACAGCTGACCAAGTTGAGCTGGCGACCGCGGAGTGGGTCGACTGGTGGAACCGTCGCCGCTTACACAGTGCAGCCAGCAACTTGCCGCCGGCCGAGTTCGAGAAGCTCTACCATGCCCAACAGATCGCTGCCGGTGTCGCGTGATTCCAACCACCCGAGTCTCCACTAAATCCAGGGCGATTCAGATTACGGAGGAGGGGGCATGTTCGTATTCAGAAATCGATCGCTTGACTCTTAATCAGTTGGTCCCGGGTTCGAATCCTGGTGCGGGTACAAAATTCCGAATACGGAAGCCACCTTTCTGATATCAGCTTCGAGGCCAGTGAGGGCCCCGGTTGACAACAGTTTTGACAACAACGCCAGCAGCTCATGCCGAAGTCCCGACGTAGACGACCTTCTTGACCCATGCTGCTCAAACCTCATTAACGGCACCTATGGCCGTGTCACCCCGCCCTTCTCGACTCCCACGCTTTTCTAGCGCGAAATGAACGGCCGTCAAGGTTTGCCGCCGCAGTCGATGGACAGCGACCGAGGTCCAGCTTTCGGTAGTCGCCTAAAGCGCCGATCGGATTCGCCTGGGAGTCGCCGCGGTGATGAGTGGTCTCCCTCCGTTCCTTCCGTCATTAGTGCCGCCTGCTCACGACCGCCCGTCGCCTCGCGGGATAGTCCGCGGCCGGTCTGGCGCACGTGACGCAGTTGCAGTCACCCTCGTCCGTGGAGTAGTCTCCCTATGTAGCAGGAAGGGGATCCTCCCGTGATCGCTGTCGCCCAGACGTATCGGCCTGAACGAGATCGATGGCGGTTCCAAAGCGATCAGCCCATGAGTAGCCGATTCCCGCTCGGGAACAGGCGTTACCGGGCTGGGAACTAGAGGAGTCATGAGGCGGCTATTCCCACTTCTTAAAGCGTTCTGGGTGCTCGTCGTCCTCGCGGTGGTGGTCGGTCTCGTGACTAGCATCCTTTTTGAACTGCTGCATGTCGGTGCATTCAGCTTTGCTCCTGCAGCTCTCGCTTTCGTCGGTTCGTTTTACGGCTGGGCAATTGCAGGGTTTCTGCTCCTAGCCGCTCTGACACTGTGGGCTTGGCAGGATTCGCGTAGCCACCAGGCTGCGGCGGCTAGTGGAGAGCGAGCTCAGCTCCTCCGGCAGATCGCCGCCGTCTTTAAGCTTCAGCAGGCCGAAGGGGCGCCAATCACAGCGACGCTGAAGACACGGATGAGTCCTCTGCTGGCACGGCACGCGCTGTTCGCCGGCCGTGACGCTGAATTGAAGCGGCTGAGTGACTTTATCGTCAAGCACCCAAGCGGCTAACTGTTCGTAACTGGCCCCTCTGGCTTTGGGAAGACAGCACTTTTGGCTAACTGGGTCACGGCACTCCAACGCAATGGTGGCAATCCTTGACGTTTAAAGACTCCAAGTGGGTCACCGGGATCGGCGTGACAGAAGACGGGCTGCGCGTAGTCTCTAGCTCGGGCTACAACTCCAGCGCCGTGGTGGAGAAGCCAAGGGCAACTCCAAACCCGCTGACGGTTTGGAGCCTCGAGACAGGCAAGCCCCTTTTGAAGATCGCCGGCCACGGAGATCCAGTTGCGGCTGTCGCCGTGACACGGGATGGCCAGCACACGGTTTCAGCCTCATGGGACACGACCTTGAAAGTATGGGACCTCGCTAGTGGGGCAGAGCTTCACACCCTTTCTGGACATACTGATCATGTCACCAGTCTGGCGATCACCCCAGACGACAATTGGGTGGTTTCTGGTTCTGACGACGGTACTGTCCGAATTTGGAATCTCCGGACAGGGGAAGAGCGAGCGACGCTTATCGGCCACACTGGCAGGGTCACAGGAGTCGCCGTTACCTTTGACGGCCGGTACGCCATCTCCACCTCGGACGATCAGACACTTAGGGTCTGGGATCTTGAAGGTAGCGCAGTGCAGCCCGCCGAACTTGGCCATCTCGGCAGCATCATGGCTGTGGAGGCGACCGCTGACGGCAGGCGCGCCATTTCGGGATCCGCCGACAGCACTCTGCGGATCTGGGATGTGGAAACCGGCAAAGAACTATGCGCGTTGGCAGGCCATAGAGGCAGTGTGACTTCGGTTGCGGTCACTCTTGATGGTCGGCTGGCGTTCTCTGGATCTTTGGACATGACGGTCAAATCGTGGGACCTAGAAACCCGGACCGAGCGGTTCACGCTCTGGGCGGGGCCTTTCCCGACCGCTCAGGAGGGCAGTCCTGTTCAATCACCCGCGTCTGAGCCGCCGCCCGACGGGCTGAGTTCAACCGAGGAACCTGAGCTACAAAAGCTTGAGGCCGCCCCTGGCGATACGAGCCCCATCCAAACGGATGTGGTCCCACTCATCTCGGTTGAGCCTCAGGTGCCGCCGGCGGTCACCGCTGTGGGGATCACGCCGGATGGACGGTTTCTGGTCTTCGCTTCCGCGGATACACCTCGCCCACGAAAGACTGCGGAGTGGGTGCGGGAGTCGGACAGCCGACTCGTCACCTTCATCTCTTTGCGCGATAGCGTGAAGGTCTGCGAGCTAAAGGGCCAGTTGGGAGGCGAGTCTGGGATGCGTCAAGACGTGGAGGTCCGACCACTGCAGGGGCGAGGGAGCACTATTACCGCTCTAGCGATTACCGGGGATGGCCAATATGTCATCGGCTCCTGCACGGACTGCCGCCTCAGGGTGTGGAACCTGCAAAGCGGCGTTCAAGTGCGAAAGCTGCGCGGTCACGGCGCGTGGGTCTCCGCCGTCGCGGTGACACCGGACGGCCTTCGCGCGCTCTCCGGGTCACGCGACGACACTCTAAAGCTGTGGGACCTGAGATCTGGCAATGAGGTCCTCACCTTGAAGGGCCACACACAAAGCGTCAGGGGTGTGGCATTTATGCCAGATGGTCGATACGCCGTGTCCACATCATCTGACCACACGCTGAAATTGTGGGACTTGACTAGCGGAAGAGTCGTTGCGACTTTCACCGGAGATGTCGCAATGCAAGCATGCGTTGTCGCGCTTGACGGTAAAGCCGTTGTTGCCGGCGATCAGCTTGGGCAGATGCACTTCCTTCAACTCGAGGGATATCTCGCCGACCCTGGTGGAGTCAGCAGGGCTTTGGAGGCTGCCACAGTCTGAGGGGTTAGCTTGATCCGGATGAGGTCCCCTTAACGGCATGCCCTAGCAGAAGAGTCGGCAGCCAGGTTTCCACCAGTTCAACCAGGAGGCAAGATCGAGCAGCTCCAGGAGAAGTCACCCACGCTGGCAGGCCTGCTAGCAGTGTGCTCCAACAAGGGGTTGGCACAGGTTGTGCAGCAGCTGTTACGCACAATGGACTTCCCGACACCGGTCTAGGTCGCGCTGCTTCGGGGGCTGTAAGCGGGCCCACAGCCCGTATGTCGATGCGGGGGGGCCTGCCAAAGGACCACATCGACCAGCGAGTTGCCCTACTGTTCGAGTTATATCTTTACGGCTTCGATGACCTTGGCCTGAGCCAGTAGCTCGCATTTCCGGACCCTGGCAGCTCCGACCATTGATGAGATCGGGGGGCGCGGACGACGAATCCAAACAGACTAAGCTCGCCTGGCTAGGCCACTGTTAGCGCTGACGCGCTGCGCTGTCTATAGACGCGGGTGAAAGCGAAGCTCGCCGGAATTGTCGAGGTCAAGAATGAAAGTCCGCTGCCTTGACTTCGTCCCGCGACCGCGCACTAGGAGGACGATCTCGTAACGTCCCGCCGGGAACTGCTTCGTCACTCCCGGCGTGATGTGTTCCAACTGGAAGATGTCTTGCCCGATCACTTTTGAGACAACGTCGACATAGCAAGACGGCGTCCGGCCATGCGGAACCGAGAACTGATCTCGAAACGGAGTTCCCGGCGGCGGATTGTCATGCATCAAGTGGAGGACTTGCGGCAAACCTGGCAGATTGGGGGGTGTCAAGCGCTCCGCCGTGACTCGGACTTCTTCGATCGTGGATCGCCAATGATTAACGACGCCGACGCGATACCAACGAGCATTGATCGGGACGCCGGTCGCCATGTTGAAAATGTGAGAGGTCATGAGATACGGCTCGCGATCGCGGTCGAAAACGAGGTCGAGGGCTGGACCGCGGAGCGGCCACGTGATCCAGGTCAGGAACTCATTGACGAAGCGGACGATCGTGCCGGAAATGACCTCGTTGACATCTAGGTCACCCATGTGCTCGACCGGTTTTGCTCCCCGAAAACTGCCTTTGGCTGGCCGAAAGTCCCCCCTATTTTGCTCTTGTTGGCTAGGATCTATCAGGCCAGGGAGAGTGAGGTGAACTGACGGCTCCCCGCAACCTCGTTGGGACCATCCTGACCCGCCATCTACCACTACAGTGAGGCCGGGGATCGGGTGAGGCTGGGAACCTTTACCTACGGAAGAGTCAACCTTCTCAGCCAGTGCCGGTCGTTTGCGGAGCTCTGCCTGTTTGCGGTGCTTTCAACGCTAGGCCCTAGTGTGTCCGCGAAGAAGTATGAGCTTAAGAAGCCTCCACGCAAGAAGGCGTAGGGGCGGTGACGACTTGCCGACATCGAGCCCCATGCCGATTCGCCACAGCCGGGGTCGGCCAAAGGAATCGGTATATCGGACCCTGGGTTCAGAAGCCCTGCGAGAGGCGGACCGCAAGGCCGGTCGTGTCTAGCTCGTAAGCGAGCGCAAGTCTATCTACGTCTATCTATCTCCGTCACGAAGCCTGGAAGCCTCCTCCGCTTCGGTAGATTCGTTGGAACGGCCCGCGCGAATAGCTCCAATCGGCCTCCGCCTCGGCGACTCGCTCGGCCCGCCATCGGAGGAAAGCCTCGCGAGGCACGCGACCGAGTCGTCTACCGATCCGGCTCGCACCGATGCGATGCGCGATGACGTACGCCTCGCTTCTGCTGACCTGAAGAAGGCTCTGGAGGTCTCTCACTGTCAAGAACATCGGCAGCTCGTCGCTCTTGCCGGCCTTCTCGTCCAGAAGGAAGAGCACGCCTTTGAAGCCGGGGAGAGACTGAGCGCGCGGAAGTATCTGATCAATGACCCGCTTGGCCTCGTCCTTGCTGGCATGGCCTTTCGTCGTCATCACGCTTGGGAACATTTGAGCCACCTCCTCGAATTCCAACCTGGCAGTGGATTCGCCGGTTGTGTGGCAGAGTTAACGAGAATCGAAGGAGACGTTAGGGCGTCTGTGGCAATTCCTTAAGCTCTGCCAGTTCCTTCAAGCTCTTCAAGAACACGTCGAGATTCTTTCTGATCGTCCGATTAACCACAAGTTTGCTGAGAACATTTCCTAGATGTCCCATAGAGACTTCAATGTAGCCGCTTTGTCCCACGTTAGTCCCCGTTTGTGTGGGCTCAAGAGTTATGGTTTGCGTAAACGACTTCAGTAGGCTTCCGGGTCTTCCTCTAAAGACGAGCTTCTTGTTGGGTTCAAGCTCGGCTATCTCTGTGAACGTTGCAACTTTCATACCGCCTATCTTTCCAATGGAATGGCTTTTCTGTCCAAGGACTGCCAAGCCGGGTGGGTCAATTTCGTGAGAAACGAGGTTCGGATAGAACTTGAATTCATTTTCACGATCAACGAGAATGCTCCAGACGGTTTCTGGTGAAGCCCCTATCTCAATCGATCCAGCTATCTTGGCCATTCCGTCAACCTCCCACTGAACTTCTAAGCCGCGTATTAGCCGGCGATCTGATCGCGCCGGACCGCTCGACCTCCTCCGTCACGTTCGGCGCGAGTACCACGACGATTGCTACGCCCCCTTTAGAAATGATTCGTTCGACGGCATGTCACTCGTGCCCGACTGCGGGTTGGGGCCAGGTTCGGGTCGGGGCAATGGACTCGACACAACATGCGTCACGCGAGTCGAAGACCCGACGCGATTCGCTGACGCGCCACCTGACCACACAATTGCGGCGACCGCCAACACGGCTGCAAATCCGATCGCCAATAGCTTCAATCTGATTCCTGGCACCACCTTCACCTCCGTCAGCGTCACTGCGCAGTCAGGCTATGCTCCCGTCTGTATCCATCCCTCTTATCTCCCTGTCTTTAGCTCGTCGGTCCGGCTGGCGTGGCGGATTGTGGCTCAGGCCTTGGGCCAGGCATGGGCAGCAGGTGTGGACTCGACGCAACATTCGTCACGTGAGTTGACGGCCCGACATCACTTGCTAACGCCTCGGTCGGCCATAGCGCTCCTGCGAGCGCCAACAGCGCAGCAAATCCGATCGCCAAAAACTTCAATCTGATCCCTGGCACCAGATTCACCTCCATCAGCGTCCCTGCGCAGTCAGGCTATGCTCCCACGCCGAGCCAGTACAGGTTGCACGGAGCCAGAGCGTTTCAGCCATGCGACCGCCAGCCCGCCAAGCGCCTTGAGCGCCCTCGCGCTCAATGCTCTGACGAGTGATGTTGCGTTCATGGGCGCAGCCTAGATCGCTGCCCCGTCCGCGGAATCGTGGAAAGTACGGAAAGTCCGGAGACCGGACGACTTACTTCCGGGTCGTGACGGGCGCCTCCTCGAAAGCCTTCCGTGCAAGCCAGGAAGCGACCTGAGTCCGGGTGTTGAGGTCGAGCTTCGCCATGATGTGATCGAGGTGGCTCTCGACCGTTCGCTCCGCGAGGAAGAGCTTCTCGGCGATCGCCCGATTTGTCATGCCGGTCGCTACCAATCGGGCGATCTCGAGCTCGCGCTTGCTCAGGCCCCCCGGCAATGACGCCTTGCCCGCGGCCGCAGCGGTAAGCCGGCGGCGGACCTCCGCCACCGCCTGGATCGCCGGCATCGCCTTGCCAGCCGTCCATGCGCCCTCGGCTCTGTCCACGGTGAGCCGCGCCCGTGCCTGTTCGATCCCTCGGGTGACTCGATCAGCCCAGGATGGCCAGGATGGCCCAAGCGGCGTATCGACCTCGACCCGCATTCGGCTCCCGGCGCCGAAGAGCGTCAGCGCATAGGTCGGATCCCGCTCCGCCTCCGCACTTGCGATGCCCTCCAGTTGGAAGGCGATCGAGAGGACATCGCGCGGATCGGCCAGATCGAGCGCCGCGCGGAAGTGGCCAATCGCGTCCTCGCGAGCGCCATGGTCGAGGGCGAGCCAGCCCAGGTGGAAGTTCGCCCCGGCAGCATTGTAGGGATCGTCGGCCGCGAGCGCGATCTCCAGGGCGCGCCTTATCAACGGCCGGGCCACCTCCGGATGGCCGAGCTGCATCTCCACATTGCCCAGCGATCCGGTGGCCAACGACAGGTCCGGCCAGTCCTGGAGCCCTTCGAAAATCGCCGTCGCCTCCTGCAGGTGAGCGCGGGCGGTCTCGAGGTCGTGATGGCGGTGTTCCGCCTGATACGCGAGGCCGAGGTGAATGTTCGCGATCAGGAACCCGTCGCCCAGCTCCCTGACCATGCGGCCGAATTCCTCCATCGAGGTGTGCAGTCGGCCGCGAGTGCCCGCCCTTATGAGCAGGCCGCCCCAGGCCCACAACCCCATGACCCGCTGCCAGGACGCATCCGCAGGTGCCCGTGACAGGGCATCGTCAAGGTGGCGTAAGCCCTCGGCTGGCGAGAATCTCATCCACAGCCGGATCAGGTTGGTGGCGAGCGTGAGGTGCTGCTCCGGGTCTTTGCGGCTCCACGCCAGCGCGGCGCGCACGTCGGCGATCTCATGCCAGAGGCGGCGGTGTGGCGCGACCGCACCGTCACTCAAGCTCTGCCGAAACGCCGATTCCGCCAACCGCAGGTAGAAAGAGAGGTGACGATCGCGGAGCGTTGCTGTTTCATCGTCCGGCAGCCTCGCGGCGGCGTACTCGCGGATCGTCTCGAGCAGGCGGTAGCGCATGGTGCCGGTGTCGTCCGGCTGGACCTGCAGCATGGATCGATCAGCAAGCCGGCTCAACCCTTCGACTACGTCGTGGGCGCCGGCCTTCGGCATCGTGCAGATTTCCTCCGCCGCCTCGACCGTGAAATCACCCGCGAAGATCGACAGACGCTGCAAGAGGGTCTGCTCTCGCGGGTCGAGCAGCTCGTAGCTCCAGTCGACCGCAGCGCCCAGGGTCTGGTGCCGGCGAGGCGCGGTGCGGTTGCCTCCCCTCAGGAACCGAAAGCGGTCGTCCAGCCTCGATAGGATGTCCGCCGGCGAAAGGACGGTCATCCACACGACGGCCAGTTCGATCGCCAGTGGGAGGCCGTCGAGGCGATGACAGATCCCGGCCACGGCGGTGGCGTTGGTGGCCTCAAGGCTAAACCCTGCCCGGACCTTGCGGGCGCGTTCGACGAAGAGCCGGACTGCATCGGCGCTACCGACCATCTCGGTTGTCGCCCCTTCCACCGGAAGCCCCATTGCCGGCACGCGCCAGATCGTCTCGCCCTGGATATTGAGGCGTTGCCGGCTCGTGGCGAGGACCAAGAGGCGAGGACAGGCTGGCAGGAGACTCGCGATCAAGGCTGCGGTCGCCTCCACCACATGTTCACAGTTGTCCATCAGCAGCAAGGCCCGACTGCTTGCCAGCCTCCGCTGGAGCGTGGTCAGCGGATCGCTGCCGATCGCGAGACCGGCTGGGCGGCAGACGGCATCGACCACCAATTCAGGATCCTGAACGCTGCTCAGGTCAACGAGGATCACGCCGTCGGGGAAGCGAGGCTCTTGCTGGCGGGCAAACTCGAGAGCGAGCCGGGTCTTTCCGGCCCCGCCGGCTCCGACCAGCGTCAGGACCCGGGTGTGCGGAAAGAGCCGCCGGAGTATCGCCATCTCCCGCTTGCGCCCGACGAAGGGTGCCAGCGGCGCTGGTATGCGCGACACCTCGGCGTCCAAGTCGGGTCCAGCGTACTCTCGACGAAAGGGACGTGCCGTGGTCGCGGTCAGGCCCCCTCACTCATGGGGTGTGGCTGCGCCACCTCTGGCCTCAGGGTTGGCGACGGCACCTCCAGGTGTGCGGCCGGAGACGCCATAGACTTCTCAAACCGCTTCCGTTTGGGGCTAGGGCACGACCGAACCGGTGACCCGCCGCTGGCCAGGGATCAGATTGTCAAGCCTCGGACCGTCCGGTTCGCCAGCGCTAATACCGCGGTGACCCACATCATGCTGGCCGCCGCATCGAAGCCGAGCGTGAGGTTGCGCGCGGCAATCGCTCCCATGGCCACCATGGCAAGCGGTGCGACCGCGTAGTAGGGCAGCGCGAGCAGGCTGAACACGCGCCCCAGCATCGCGGGCGTGGCGTGGCGCTGGATCCAGACCGGCCTCGCGACATCGGACGAGTAGGCCGTCAGGCATCCGAGCGGCACCAACAAGGCCATCACACCCAACACTGAATGCAGGGACCCCACCAGTGCATACACCACCGCGTCGCCAAGTACTGACGCGATGATCAAGTACCCCCACCGCCGTGGCAATCCGGTGCGAGCGGCGCTCAACGCGCCTGCCAACTGACCGACACCCCAAGAGGAGAGTACGAGGCCGAGGCCGGTAGCGCCCAAGCCGAGCCGAGTGATCGCAAGGGTGGGCAGCCCGACCAGAAAGACCGCGCCGCCTGCGGTCGCTGCGGCGACGGCGAGCGCGAACACGGCCCGGAGCTCTGGGTCGGCCCTCACCAGAGTGATGCCTTGCCCGATCGAAGCCCAGACGGGCTCCGATTGGGGGACCGGCGCTTTTTGAACGCCCGATGGGAGAATACCCGCGGCGGCAACGACGAATGACAGCGCGTTGGCGAGGAAGGCGCCCCCGCTCCCAGCAAGTGCGACGATCACTCCCCCGACTGCCGGGCCCGCAAGCATCGACACTTGCTCCGAGGTCCCCATCATCGCGTTGGCGCGCACAAGATCCGCGTCCTCGACCAGATCAGGGACCACGGCGTTGACAGCCGGTAGGAAGAAGCCGTCCGCGGCACCGAACGCCAGCTCGAGTACGTAGATCTCCCACAGTTGCAGGTAACGACCCAAGACCAGAGTCGCCAAGAGCAGGGCCAGGCCGCAACGCACAAGATTCGAAAGCAGGAGCAGCGTCCTTGCGGAAAGCCGATCGGTCAGCGCCCCGCCGAAGATCATGCCGACAGTGCGTGGCACCGCGCCCGTGACCAAGACGAGACCCAGGGTGAGCGGCGAGCCGGTCAAGGTGAGCACCAGCCAGGCCATCGCGACGTCGTGGACCGCGTCGCCGAGCATCGAAACGGTCTGGCCGGCCCACATCCAGCGGAAGGCGCCGGTCTGCAGCAGCCCAGTCATCCGGAGGAGCTGTAGACGATGAACGCGTTGACCACCGCGTGCAGGTAGCGCCTATGGATCACGATCAGATGATCGAGGCACTCGGTGCGAGTCGCCTGGACGATATCCAGGTGGAGGTCGCGATCGAGTCTTCTCCGAGCGTCAGCGGGCGTCGGAGACGGGGCCCGGAACCCAGCAATTTGTCCCCTTCCGACGCCGTGAGGTTTGACAACAGTTTTGAGATTTGACAACAGTTTTGACAACGACGCCGGTGGATGTCCGTGGCTGCAGCAACACGCAGCGGACGATTCGGCGAATAGAATAACCGGTGCGCCTGCATAGCTCAGTTGGTAGAGCAGCTGACTCTTAATCAGTTGATCGCGGTGAGAGCCACGCCGTCGCAAATGCCGGCTTGCGCGTCGGAGCCGTGCAAGTGTCGCGTGGAGTCACCTAATGAGTCCGGCCGCGCTCCGCCAAGACCGTCCAGATGATAGTGGCGACGACCGCGGGTAAGACGTAAAGGCGGTCGCGGCATTTCCTGGTCCGAGGCTACGGCATTTCCAAAAACAGGGTTCAGTTAAAGAAGAGTTGAAGAGGAGTGGAAGTCGAGTTCAAGTCGAATTGAAGTTGAGGGGCACCCAAGTCCCAAAATGACACGGATTTGGGAGTCCGCACTGGAAATACTGTGGTGGGGGAGTAAAGAGAGAGAGTTTAAGAAGGGAACGAGTTCACGACGAGTTCCGTTGAAATCGAGGCGAAATTGAGTTAAAGTTCCGCGCCCACACGGGTCTACAGCACTGACGATGCCGCCAACGCCCGGCCCCTGCCGTGGTGATCCTGGATTCCAACCGTTCGACTCCCTTCGGTGGACCCACCGAACCCCCCGGACTGCTCACCACCGTCTCGGCGTTCTTAAGTCCGTTCCGTCGCTCGAGATGGCGGGGGACGCGGCGTTACCGAACCAGAGCGGAAACCCACATGGTGCCCAGCAGTTGGGCAAACCGGTTGTCTGACCAGCCGCGTTCTGTGACCAAACGATGCCACATGGCACCATCCAGGGTCGCCGCGAGGAGGTCTCGACACTCTTCTTCGCTGACAGCGAGCCGACCTGTTGCGGCGGCAGCCCGGGCGTAATGACCAGCTGCATCGAGGCGCCCCTCGTCAAACTCGGCGAGCATCGCCGCAGCCGCGGGCTCGCTCGTGGCCGCTCCCTGCAGCGCGCGGAGCAAGGGAGTGAAGCGCCGGAACACCGAGGCGTAGACGCGGGCTTGGGCTCGAAACCGGGTAGCGAGGTCCGGTTCGGCTAGCACCGCGCGGATCTCCGGCCGATCCAGGAGCCGAACGTCCTCCTCGTCGCCTCGGAAAGTGGCGTACCACACCTGTCGCAGCAGCGTCGGCTTGTTGCCAAACGTCGCGTAGACGGTTTCGACCGCGACGCCCGCGACGCGGGCGATCTTCGCGATCGTGGTCCGTCCGTAGCCCTCGCCGATGAACAGGTCGTGTGCGGCGTGAATGATCCGAACGCGCGTCTCGCCGGCCTGTTCGCGACGCCGGATCGAGTGGTATCGCCTCTTGACTGCCCGCGCCATTGGATATAATATTACTGTATTGAACACAGTCTAGGTGTATTGGAGGTTGGCGTGATGGGCACGGAAGTCAATGAATTCCTGGCGGCGACCATGCCGCGACTGAACGAGGCCGAGAAAACTCTTCACAACGGCGACGCCGGTCCCCGGATCGCGATGTGGTCGCGCAAGGACCCAGTGACGCTGTTCGGGGCTGCCTTGAGCGGAAGCGGGTGGGCCGAAATCGGGCCGATATTCGAGCGGCTCGGATCGTCCTTCTCGAGCTGCACGTCGTACCAGAACGAGGTCGTCGCCGCCGGGGCGAGCGGCGACCTTGCATACATCGTAGCGTTCGAGCACACCACCGCATCCTTGAACGGCGAACCACCGCAGCCCTATGTGCTACGCGCCACCACTGTGTTCCGCCGGGAGGACGGCGAGTGGAAGGTGGTGCACCGACACGCGGACGAGGCTTCGGCAACCGCGCTGGCAGGACGGCTGGCACCGACCTCTACGCGATAGCCGGGTCATCTCTCTCTCGGACGTCCTTGAGGCAGAAGAGCAGTAGCTTGCCGGTCTGAGTGGTTGGTTGCGGCGGCCCTGAATCCCCGCACGGTTCGTCCTTGCCGGTGGATCTACCCCTGGACCACCGATTCGGCAGGCTGTACCACCGTGATCGGATCGGCATGGCGATGCACGATCTTCCACGTGCCGTCTTCAGGCCGAAATATGCTCGTGACGCGTAGAGCCACCGGGCTGACTGTCTCCCGTCCGCGCATCCGGGCCTTGTATCTCTCGACCTCGACGATGTACGCGAGCTCAGGGGTTGTGCACATCGCGACGCTCTCGAAGCCGATGACCTCGCCATCTCCGTAGAGGGAAGCGGCGTGCTCCATTGTTTCGGCGACCCGAGGCCACCCACGCTTCGCCGGGCCGAAGGGGTTCGCAAGGCTTACGTCTTCTTTATGGGAGTACAACGCTTTCAGGGGCTCGGGGTTACCTTTTACGAACTCGCCCAGCGCCAGGTGCGATTGCTCGACAACCGCGTTTAGATCATCCATCGCAGTCACCCCGATATTGTCTCCCTTGAGCATGCCAGTGCGCAGGGCGGGCGACCGTTGCGGGGGGTCGCCGCTCGCGCGGAGCCCCCCTTTGTGACTGACGGGCTCCCTGATGTTCCATAAC
>Ga0207646_10000428_pt1 | contig 56277 bp, 31 predicted proteins | sample KBSK5502metaG_FD_184343 | JGI IMG/M metagenome (GOLD analysis project Ga0207646, IMG submission 184343) | Corn, switchgrass and miscanthus rhizosphere microbial communities from Kellogg Biological Station, Michigan, USA - KBS K5-50-2 metaG... | ecosystem: Host-associated > Plants > Roots >...
AGCTTTGCCTTTTTGGGCTCAATTCCTGATGTTTGTGGGGGCGGAATCAAGGTCTGCCCTCAATAATTTAAACGACATAGCCAAGACTTGGTAGAAGCACCTTACCAACAATTATTGCATCAGTGCCCAAAATTCAATCTTTGCAGGCCCCTGATTGACTCCCGGATGGCCTCGTTTTATCCTCAGTTGGCATCGTCTCGAACTTCTGCTTGACTTTTGGCGGAGTGCACAAATGTGAAGGATGTGCCTCACGCTCACACCCTGTGTTGCCAGTCTGGGATGTCGCTAGATATTTGATAGCAGTTTAGGGGATGACCTCATTGGTCAACTCGGCCGGACGGTCGCCCAAGCCTCAACCTGAAGCCACCAATGGCCGAGCAGTGAAGCCAGCGAAGAAGCGGAAGAAAGGTAACGATGGCCCTACGCAATAATATTCACTGGGCGCTTCACGAAAACCCAAACATTCAGGACGTGCAATGGTGGAAAGACCCGGCTCGCAGAGGTGACAGCATGCTGCATCCTGTAGGATAAACTGAGCCACCGAAGGAGCAAGCCCCGATGACCCAAGCAGAGATGGAGAAGGCCGTTGAATTCATCCTCAACCAGCAGGCCGCCGCGACCACCTCGCTGGGCACGCTCAGCACCAAGGTTGACCAACTGACTGAAGACGTGATGGCACTCAAAGAGATCGCCCGGCCCCAGACGCAATCTCTCGATCAACTGGCCACTATCGTCCAGGGCCTAGCGGACGGCCAGGCAAAATTAACCGAGAGCCAGACTAAACTAACAGATGGCCAGGCCAAGCTGGTTGAGGCGCAGCGAAGAACCGATGAGCGGCTGAATGCGTTCATCACCGTGGTCGAGCGCTACATCAGCGAAGGGCGGAACGGTAATCAGGGAGGCAAACCTTAAGGCGGCCGATGGCGCCGGAAGACTTCACCGACATTCACGTCACGGGTTGCGAATGCGGGCCGGAGCCGCACCGCACGCCCGCACACAGAGAGTGGGAAGCCTGCTTCGTCTTTACCCTCTCGCCAGCGCCAGACGAAGAGTGGCAGCGCTTATTTAAAGACGCCCTTCGCGAAAGCTCTTCCGACATCGTTTCTTTCGAGCTTCACTTAAACCGGCTGAGGGGCGGACGGCTCACGGTCTTCTGCCACCCCGAGCGGCTTCAGCTTTACGCCGACCGGCTGAAAGGGGCCGTTGCCAAGGCGAACCGATATCGGCGCGACCGCGCCGAAGCCGGTGACGACTTGGCCGCCCGCCGGCGGGAGTTCGAGAGGATGATTGAATCTTCCCTTGCCAGGTTGGAACTTTGATGTCGCGCGGGAAAGCATCGGCAGCAGGTGAAACGGAAGACAACCAAAGGAGGCGACCAGGATCGGCGCCGCCCGGAATTTGCATCTGATTTCTGAGGCGTCAGGTCGGCAAGAAGATCGGATTAGGATTGACGGCCTCAGACGGCCGGGCGCGGCTCACGGGGCACGGACCGCGCCTGGTTTATCAATCATCTATATCCTGGAAAGGACATTAGCTGCGGTCGGGCGACCGGGATACTTTCTTGAGGTCTCGGTAAGTAGTGTATCTTCGCTCGCTCACTCTGAACAAGAGGCCAAGCAGACCGCCCTGGGCAAGGCCCACGAACGGTATCCCGCGAGTGACAGATACGAGCACTGGGGCGCGAGCGCCACTCAGTGGAGAAGGAATTTCTGGAAAAGGCAAAAAGGGCACCTTAACGATGCCCTCTCCGACCTGTAAGCTATCGAAAATAAAGCATGAGCCGTGCTGGACTCGAACCAGCGACCCACTGGTTAAAAGCCAGTTGCTCTACCAACTGAGCTAACGGCCCATCAACAAGCCAGCTCTCACTCCAAATCATCCAACCTGCAGCTGACTTGGTGTTTTCAAGTGTAGAAAGATATTACTAATCAGCACTCCCGACGTCAACCTTAATGAGATAGTAATTCAAAGAGAGGCTAAGGATCAGAGAAGGAGTAGATGAAAGGGACGGCACCTCAAATTCCCCTTTACCCGTAAACCAAAAAAGTGGGCGGAGATCAAAGTGTCTCCGCCCACTCGCTGCTCAATTAAGAGGGCTCCCTGCTGCTCGCCAGAAGGTCACAAAGGGTGACTAGTAAATCGCAAAGTTGTATTCGATCTGCATCCGGACGCTGATCGGCTCTCCATTCTTAGTGGCTGGCTTGAAGCGAATCTTCTGCGCCGCCTCGATCGCCTTTTCCGTCAGCCCATCGGGCAGTTGACGCACGACCCTGATTCCAGTAATGCGGCCATCGGCGTTGAAGATCGCGCTCAGCACGACTACCCCTTGAACTTTATTCTGCCGGGCCTCTTCCGTGTACTTGGCTCGTTCGCGGTAGAGGATCTGCGGCTTGCCCGCGCCATTTCGCCCGGCTTCCTCAACGCCACCGCTGCCGGTGCCCGGAGGGCCACCGCCAATCGCCATCTTGCCACCGCCAACGTTTCCGCCCTCGCCTGGGCCAACGCCTCCGGCGCGACCGGACCCGACCCCCGTCCCCTCGCCCGTCCCAATTCCGGCTCCCTTGCCGGGGCCGCTTGACGGCGGCACCGGGAGGCCCTTCAGATCACCAATCGGCCCTTTCATGTCGGGCAGCGCCTTGGGATCAGCGTAGACCGTCATGGGCACCGGCAGGCTTGGATTTTTGATCTTCGGCGGTTCCGGATTAGGCATGACGATCTGCTGCGTCAATGATGCCTTAGGCGGCACGCCCTTGCTGGGCGGAGTAGGTTGCTCACGGCCGCCGCCGCCGCCGCCGTGCGCTTGCTGAATCTGCGGCTTGCTGCCGCCAGTGAAGCCGCCTTTACCCTTCGGCACCTCTTTGGGCGCCTTCTCTACCTTCGCACTGTCAACCGGAATTTCGGTAATCGGAGCCAGCAGCCTGAGGTCTTCTTTCTTAGCCGTCTCAACCGGCTTCGACTTGAAGAACCCGGCGATGAGGAAGGAGGTGAAGATGCTGGCATAAACGATCATCGCCAGTGCGACCCCGGCTTGCAAGAGTTGCCGGCGGCGGCGGGTACTGCCCTCGCCGCGGAGAGTCTCAACGATGAAGCCTCGCGGGTCGCGTTTGAACTCATTGGCGGCCGTCGCGATCTCCTGCTTGATGCGCACGGGCAGTGGCCGCTCCTGAAGCAAAAAATGAAAATCGCCCGTATCGCCCGGCCGCATCGGCGGTGCGCCCTTGCCGAAGTCCTTGACGAATTGCCGCATGGCGTCGCTGAGCCGCGTGATCAAGCTGCCTGGCTCAGGGACCGAGAAGCTGAGACCGCCGGCCGCGCCACCACCTTGAGCGGGCGGTTGGCTGATCGGCGTGACTTGGGTCTTGACATTTGACTTTTGTCCATTCTCCGAGCTGCGCTTGTCGTCCGGCCGACGGAAAGGTGTCGGCTGACTCACTGGCTCAACCGGCTCGGCCTGAGAGTGCGTAGCGATGGGAGTTACCTCTGGAGCAGGAGTCTTGGCCACGGGCTGTGAGCGCAGAGCATATTCCTCGCTCGTCAAAAGGACATCAGTATCGTTCGGACAATACTGGAATCCATTCGGGAAACTCGCCTGACAGGTTGGACAAATTTTCATAGTTCACCTCGGGATTAATCTTAAACTCCCACCTAGACAAAATCAAGATAATCATTTAGCTAAGTGCAGATTGAACGCCTGGCGCGGCCCTTCCTTGCATCATTGGGCGGGGCAATCATCGTGAGCACGATTTTCGCCCCATTTTTAGGCCGTGATATGATGCCTGGTCAAATGGGCAAGATGCTAACCCTCTAAGGGCGCCAATATTAAATTCATCTGAACCTGACCCGCTTCCCCCAGATAGCCATCACCAAGAGGCAAAAAGCAGCCACCGCAGACAGAATTTCTCCGGCCAGCAAAGATCGTGGCCAGTAAAAAAATTCAACTCGGTGCTGACCCGGAAATAGCGGGACTCCCTGCAAGATGAAATTCACACGCCACGGGCTGGCTGCGCTTCCATCAACCTTCACGCGCCAACCGGGGAGAGCGACTTCGCTCAGCACCAGCATGGAGGGCCGCTTGACTTCCGCTTCCATGACCACCACATCAGGTCTGCGGCTCACGACTCTGACCACTTCATCGACCGAGCCCTCTTCATCAACCGCCGACTTGGTCTCCGCAGGTTCTTGTAGACTCCGATCAAGCCTGACCGCGGCCTCAGGCTCAACCAGGGCGACCACGCGAGGATCGAAAGGCCGGCCTTGACTATCCAAGGTCTCGCCCCGGATCCGCCGAAGTTGCTCGCCTTCAGCCAGAGGCTCGACGCGATTGACTAGCCAGGCGCGTGGGAGCGCCTGCAAGTTCTCGTACACCGACGGGCGCTGATAGCCCGGCACCGGGCGGTCAGAGGTCAGTTGGCGCCAGCGGGCCGCATCGCGCAGGCCGGCGCTGATCGTGCTGACGAGCGGCGTCGAGCGTCCGGAGGCCGGATCAAACAGGGCGAGTCGTTTGACGCTGAGGGTGACCTGACCACTCGCCTTTGCCTTGATCCTCACGGAGCGGGAAGAATCACACCCGGCCAATGTTGGAGGCAGAAGGATGCGCGAGAGGTAGGAGTGACCCTGAAAGCTGGCCGCGTCGTCGCCCGGCCAACTCTCTGCCACCGTCGCCCGCGAATGCCTGACCAAGTGGCGCACATCGGGCCGGTCGTATGCCCATTCAGACGTGTCGCGGCCAGCGCGCAGCGCAGTGACGAAGCGCGGCCCGGAGCCACACTGGACAGTCACTTCAGCCACCTCTTCGCCGTCACCAACTTCGCCTGAATCAGTGAGCGTCGAAATGATCGCCAGCGTATCCCCCTTCCCCTTGCTGGCCGAGAAGGTGCCGGATTGGCCGGCCCGCAAATCTACGGCCGCAGATTGGCCGTTGGCGAAAGCGATGCCGCCATATTCAACCCGCTCGCCCTCCGCCGCTGGCGCATCAAGGGAGTCCGGTGGGAGCAAGAGATAACGGACATTGAGGAGATCGAGCGTGCGGTCTTGGGGGTCCAGTTGAGATGGGAGGTGGCTGCGGCCGGCCTCGTCAAACCCGCTGAAGGTTTTGTAGCGCGCGCTCGCCAGGGGGTCGTAGCCCGTCGCCATCTCGTAGCCATAAAACCAAAATGGGCTGAAGCCGCTCGATCCGGGTTCGAGGAGCACGTGGTAGCGCAGCAGCTCTCGTTCGCTCCGCTTGGCCGCCAGTTCTGAAGGCATGGCCTGGCCGACGAGCGTCTCCAGCTTGGCCGGATTGCTGATCGGGGCAAAAGCGGCATAAAGGTTGAAATCCAGCAGCAGCAACCCGAGGAGCAGCGTATACCAGCGCTGGCGGCGGCGCGCTTGAGTAAAGACGATGAGTCCCAACAGCAGAAAGAGCGCCGAGATGATCGGGAGATAGAACTCCGCGCCCGCTTGCCGAAACAAACCCTGTGGGAGGTAACTCAGATCCGGCATCGCTCTGACGATTCTCACAGCCAGCTCTCGGTGCCAAAGGAGAAAGGCACCAGCCAGGCAGCAGAGTACGGCCAATGCCCCAGCGGTGATCTGCGCGCACCAAGCCACGGCCCGTGCTTCAGTTCGCAAGAGGCGATCAACGGAGTACCCCGCCAGCATTGCTACCGCCAGCGTCACTCCCATCCAATGACGGTTCGGGCTGCGGAAGCTGCCGAGGAGCGGCACGTGATAGAGCACACGGGCAATCGGCCCTGCATATTTTCCCAGCGACAGGATGGCGGCGCTGACGCCCACCAGGCTCCAAAACATTCCCACTCGCAGTCGCTCGCGCCAAGCGTAGAGAGCGCCCGCGATGGCCAGCGAGAGGGCGAGCGTGCCGAGGTAGATCTGCGCCTCATTGTGATGCCAGTAGGGTCCCCAGTACGGGAGATGGTAGATGCCCTTCCCTTGCCCGTGAAGAAACGGGAAGAGCGTGGCTAGCAGCGTAAACGGGTGCAAGGAGTGCCACGTGAAGAATTCATAGGACACACTCTGCCGCACCGATTGCCTGGCAAACTCCCAGGCCGGGATCAACTGCACGGCCGCGAGCGCAGCACCGGCCGCAAACATCGCCGCGCATTGTGTCAGAAAGCGAAAGCGCTCCTTGCCCGTGAGCGGCACTGCCTTCTGGTGATCAGCCGGTCCCTCCAGGGAGATATGGGAAGAAACGGGCTGCGGGTCGCGCCGCCACAGCGCGCAGAAAAGCGCATAGCCCGCGGCGAGCAAAGACGAGTAGACCAATGGCTGCGGATGCCCGGCGACGATTTGCCAGGTCACCACGAGCCCGCCACCAGCGACGTCGCGCCAAGACCTCTCGCGATACAGCCGCTCGACAAACCACAGCACCAGCGGCGTGAGCGCGACGATGTGCAAGAAGCCTGGGTAGATCGTTCGCGCCACGGCGAACCCGCTGAGCGCATAGATCACGGCCGCCACGACGCTCGCACGCCGCTTCAAGTTGAGGCTCCGCGCGTAGGCGTAGGTCGAGAGCAGCGAAATGCTGAAAGCCGCCTCTTGAGCAATCGTCATGGTTCGCGAAGTCGCCCCGAGCAGGTAAATCCAGTTGAGCGGGTCCAGCACGCCCGGCTCCCACTCCGCGAAGAGGGGCATCCCGCTATAAAGGTATGGGTTCCACAGCGGCAGGTGGCCGGACCGGACCTGTTCAGCCACGAGCTTGTAGATGGGAAAGAACCAGAAGACCGCGTCGGCCTCGCCGAGCGTGAGCCACCCCAATGTTTCGCGCCAGAAAAAGACCGGAGGTAGAAGGATCAGGAAAATGATGGTCAGACGGTTGGCGGTGCGGGGGGCAAGGGGCGTCCAAGGCTGCAGGAGTCGGGAGAACAACTGAGATTGTGGTCTGACAGAAGAATGTCGAAGGTTTGAAATCGTGCCGCTTTGCTTCACTCGCCTCAGCATTACTCGGCCTTCAGCTTTTCTTTTGATTTAGCCCAGTGGCTTATACCACGAGCCGCCGGCCACCACAAGACGCGCCAAGTCTCCCACCCTGTCGAGGGCGGTTTTGTAATTCTCCCTCTGATGTAGTAATTATACTGGCCGCAAGAAGTTTGGAGTACCGCCTTCAGGCGGGTTTTGCTTTGCGGCGAAAAACCCGCCTGAAGGCGGTACTCCAAACAATATAAGATGGGCGGGGAAAGATGACCAAGCCAAGTGCAGAGCAGCGATCCTTGCAGGAGTTGGGGCGTGCGATGAAGCAGGACTGGGATGAGCGTGCGCGCCGGAATGCGAAGTGGTTTATCAATACCGTCAGGCACGATCAGTCCGACGCAGAGTTTGATGAAACCGGCCGGCCCGAAGTGGAAAGTCAGATCCTGGCCGATCCGGTCTTGATGCAAGGCCGCGACCCGCAGGCCCTGCGCATCCTGGAAATCGGCTGCGGGATCGGGCGCATGACGCGGCACCTGGCCGAAGCTTTCGGCGAAGTCTACGCGACCGACGTCTCGGCCGAGATGGTCAGGCAGGCGCAAGGACGATTGCGACGATACCCGAACGTGCGCTGCTATGAAACCAACGGGTGCGACTTCGCCGAACTGCCGAGCGATTACTTCGACCTCGCTTTCTCCGCCTACGTCTTTCAGCACGTGCCTGACCGGGAGGTCATTCGCTCCAATATCAGAGACGTCTACCGCGTGCTCAAACCGGGCGGCATTTTCAAATTCCAAACCAGCGGCATCACCGCCGCGACCTACGAAGCGGCGCCGAAGGATACTTGGAGCGGCGACCCCTTCCCGGAATCTGAGATTCGCCGTGTGGCGCGGGAGATCGGCGCCGGCTTGATCAGTGTGATCGGCTCCGGGACGCAGTACTGCTGGGCGATGCTGCGCAAGCGCAGGCCGCGGGCTGCCACTGGCGGAAGCCCCGCGCGATACGTCATCACCCAACCCGAGATCGTCTTTTACGGCCGTTCTGACAATCCGCAGATCAAACTCATCCCGGCCGGCGGTGACTATGCTTACCTGACGCTCGCCGTCTCCGGGTTGGCGCGAGAGGAAGTAGACGCTAACAGCGTGAGCGTCGAGATCGACGGCCGAGAGGCGTGGCCCATCTACGTGGGCTCGGTCGGCGAAGACGTGGCCGCGGCCTCAGGGATCGATGACCACGCATCGCTCGAACGCCTGACCCAAATCAACCTCGGGATTCCCGGCGGGATGCCAAGCGGCCGGGCGAGCGTCCGCGTGCAACTCACGAGCGGCGAGACTTCCGCCCCGATCACAGTCGAGTTGCTCAGCCCACAACCCTTCACGCCCAGGGTCCAACTGGTCACTAACGCCAGCGATTGCGGCGTTGACGTCTACGCGCGCGGGCCGAGATCATTGGTGCGGATTTTCGCCTCCGGGCTAGATGAAACGGCCGGCCTCGACAATGTGCGCGTGCAGGTGGGCGGGCGGATGCTCAAACCCAGCGGCGTCGAGTTCTTGCCGAGCAACGGCATCTACCAGGTCCTGGCGCAGCTCCCCGAAGACCTCACGCCCGGGGTGACCGAACTCCGCCTTCATTTCGGCAGGATTCAATCCCCGGCCGTGTCGATTCAAATTCAAGAGCCCGGGGCAGAGTTGAAATAAGGGGCCGGCAAATTGATCGGCCGGTAAAGTTCAGACGGGCGCTGGCGACTTACTTGCTCACCACTCACTGCCTTCAGTCAAGATGATCTCTACCTCATCCGACCGCCGTCTTTCCTGGATGACACGCACCGTCGCGGGTCCCGCCGGCAGGCCCGGCGGCACAGGCGTGTTGATTTGGGTGAGGCCGGCGTACTGCGGATCGCCCGAAGGCCCGAAGTAAACCGGGTAGGTGCCATAGCCCCCGACTTCGATGCGCACCGTCTCGCGGGTAGTGCCCGCCGGCAACCCTTCGACCATGAGGCCGAGGAAGGCATGACGGCCGCGCCGCGGGAAGCGTTGGTCGTACGTGGTGGCGTTGATGATGTGCCGGATGCGCAGGGATGGGGTCGGCTCAAGCGTCGTCTGCGCCCAATGGCGCGAGGCCTTGATGACCGAGCGGGTTGGCTCGCGCCGCAGCACCTCAGTCTGCACAAACCCGGCCGCCCGCGCCAGGCGGATCAGACACTCGCTGTTCGGCCCCCACCAGTTGTCATACTGCCCGCCGAGTTCGTCAAGCTCGTAGAACTCCATCAGCGGGCGCGGCGTGTCGATGAGGTTGTCGATCACGTGCGACTCGATGACGGCCGAGTCGCGCGTCACCTCACAGACCCGCTCCAGCGCCAGCAGCGGGTGGCGCAGATGGTAGAGCACGCCGAGGAAGAGCACGATGTCGAACGAACCGAGTTTTTCGCGGGTGATCTCGTAGACGCTCATCTCATGAAACTCGACCCGTGAATTCAGCGCGCGATGGGCCTTGAAGAAATTCTCCGGCCACCAGCAATCCACGGCGACCACCGCGGCGCCGTGCCGTTCGGCCTCGAAGCTGTAGAAGCCGTCCCAGCAGCCGATGTCGAGCACACGCTTGCCCGTCAGGTCCTCCGGCAGGTTGAAGCGCGCGTAGTTGTCGCGCAGCTCTGCGATCTGATGCACGCCCGGCGTGGTGTGCCCGCCGCCGAGGTCGATGCTGTGCCACCACCCGGTGGCGTAGAAGGCGGCACGCTGGTCGTCAGAGACTTGGTTCAGCCTTTCGCGCAGTAACAGATTATCGTCAGGATTTGCAGCCATAAAATTCCATTAGAATCGCCCGTTTCAGCTTTACTTGTTGGGCAAAAAAAATACACTAGACGGTCCCTCGTGACAAGCTGGGGCGGCAGGAAACTTTTGATGAGCATAAAAAGAGGAGCCATGAGCGAGCCGAGTGAGAAGCCAGATAGGTTGCAAGACTTTGCCCACGCGATGAAGCGCGATTGGGATGACCGCGCGAAGGAGAACGCCAAGTGGTTCATCAACACCGTCAAGCTCCAGCAGTCCGACGATGAATTCTACGAGACGGGCCGGGTGGAGGTGGAGAAGTGGTTCATCGCTGATCTCGCCCTGCTGACTCAAGGCCGTGACCCGAGTTCGCTGCGCCTGCTCGAAATCGGCTGTGGCATCGGGCGGATGACGAAACACCTCGCCGGCATCTTCGGCGAGGTCCACTCAACCGACGTCTCGGCCGAGATGATCCGGCAGGCGCGCGAGCGGCTGCGGGAGTTCCCCAACGTGCGGCTGTACGAAACCAACGGCCTGGACTTCGCCGCGTTGCCCGACGACTACTTCGACATCATCTTCTCGGTTTACGTCTTCCAGCACGTGCCGGGCGTAGCGGTCATCCGCTCTAACCTCAGAGACGCCTATCGCGTGCTGAAGCCGGGAGGCATCCTCAAGTTTCAGGCCAACGGCATCGCGACGCCTGATTTCGAAGAAGTGGAAAAGAACACCTGGACCGGCGCCTCGTTCCCGGAATCAGAGATTCGCCGCCTGGCCGAAGAGGTCGGCGCCCAGTTGATCAGCATCATTGATGCGGGGACGCAGTATTGCTGGACGACGATGCGCAAGCGGCGGAGGTCGCCCGGCAGTGCGCTGCAGGGCAAAGCCTCGCGGCTTGAGATCGAGTCCTACGGCCGGGCCGATGACCCGCAGGTAAAGAAGATTCCTGTCGCCGGCGATCACGCCTCTCTGACCTTGATCGTCTCAGGGGCGCCGCTTGAAGATGTGGACGCCAATTCCCTGGCGGTAGAAATCAACGGGCGCGGTACCTTGCCCTATTACGTCGGTCCCCTCAAGCCGAGTTGGCAAGGGGCACTCGCCGCAGAGTTCGGCGCATCACTCGGTCACCTGATTCAAGTCGAAGCAGCCATCCCCGGCGGGGTCGCGAGCGGGGTCGCGAGCGTCCGCGTGCGACTCGACGGCGGTGAGCCTTCAACGACCATCGAAGTAGAGTTGCAAGAGCCCCGGCCAGTGGCGCCTAAAGTCCGTTTGATTACCAACGCCCATGACGGTGGAGTCGATATTCACGCCCGCGGCCCGAAGTCGTTAGTCAGGCTCTTCGTTGACGGATTGAATGAGACGGCTGATGCTGACAATGTGCGCGTGCAGGTCGGCGAGCGACTGATCAAGCCCGGCAGTATCGAATTCCTGCCGGCCAACGGCGTCTATCAAGTCAAGGTGCAACTGCCTGAAGAGACTTTGACTGGTGAGACTGAACTCCGGCTCTCCTTCGGCGACCTCCAATCTTCTGGCGTGCCGCTGCACATCAAATAGCCGGCGGCCGGTGATTATAGGTACAGTACGGGGAGCGTGAGCGACCTGGGATTGGCGGAAAGAGCTGCTCAGCCAGCGTCAGGTCGCTCACGCTCCCCGTACTGTTTGTGCTGAACCTGCGTCGGCTACGCTCTCTTTTCGACGGGCCAGCCGCGTCGCCAGCGCCCCACCCAGCAACAGAAGCAGGCCGAAGCTCGCCCAGACAGCGCCGGCGCGAAAGCTCGGAGCGCGGAAGACGAACTCGATGCGGTGCCCTCCGGCCGGCACAGCAATCCCCCGCAGCGTGTAATCGGCCCGGTAGACGGGCGTCCTCACGCCATCGACTCGCGCCTCCCAGCCGCGGTAGTAAATCTCGCTCAGCACTAAGAAGCCAGGCTCAGCGAGCTGCGCCTCAAGCTCGATCCGCTGCGGCTCATACCGCGTCACTCTCGCTCGCGCTCCAGCGGCGTCGCCAATAGCTGGCAACGTGACAGCACGCCCGCCGAAGTCTTCCGCCTCAAGCAGCGCCGTCTCTGCCGGGTCAAAGCGAGTCCCGTCACTCCGCTTCCCTTCTCTGATCATCCGCAACACCTCGTCGCTCGGCCTCACCTCCAACCGCCGCGCGAACCAGGCCCGCGGCATCAGCTTCAAATTCTCGTAGAGGTTGACTTGGCCAAAGCTCCCGACCTTTCGCCAGCGCTCCGGCGGGAGGATCAGACGGTCAAGCGGAGTGGATTGGCCGGTCGTGGCGTCGTAGAGCGAAGCGCGTAAGAGGATCAACTCGGCATCCGCCGGCAGATAGTCGAACTCGATCCGCACGACCTCTGCGCGCTCGAACGGAATGCGGGCTAAATAGCGATGCCCGTCGAAGCCGTCTGCCTCCCGCCAACTCTCGGCCACCTGCGCCCGCCGATGCCTGGCCGCTGCACGCACATCCGGGCGGTCGTAGGCCCACTCGGCGGTATCACGTCCCGCCTGGAGTTCACGCTCGATCACGCGCCCGTCTCGCGTGTGCAATCTGAGCTTGACGACCGGGGTTCCGTCCGGGAGGTGAGTGGATTTGGTCATGGTGGTAATGAGCGCCAGTTCGGTGGCGGCGAACTCATCGGCCCCCATTTCGCGGTGCAGGCCGGGCCCCAGCTTGAAATCCAAAGGGATGCCGCGAAAACGAATCCCTTCACACTCGATCACCGGCTCGCCGCGCTCCTCCGGCGCGCCGGGCCGCTCGCTGATCAGGTATTTGACGTTGAGCAGATCCAGCCCCTGGTCCGACGAGCCGAACACAGTCGGGTCGGGGACGAAGCCGAAAATATCCTGTTTGCCCGCGACGGCCCCGAGCCGCGAGAGCCGCATCGGGTCATAGCCGCTGACGCTTTGGAGCCCCCGAGGGATCGTCATATTCGCATGATTGAGCACCTCGTAGTTGGTGCCGTACGGCCACTCAGCGTAGGTCATCACGCGAAACGACTGGAGGTCGGACTCCCGCTCCTTGATCTGTTTGACGGCCGGCGGGTCCGCGAGGCGGTCAAGGACGCTCGCGCCCATCGAGCGCCAATAGGTGAATTGCCCGAAGGATGACAGGTCTGCAAACAACACCGTCATCAGCACAGCGCCCGCGACGAGCGTCTGCCGCCGCCCATAAAACCAAAGCGCGCCCACGCTCAAGACAAATAGGCTCAGTGGCACGAAAGCCTCGGGGTTGGCCAACGAAGCGGCTTGGGCAGACGGCAGAATCGCCGTGCCCAGCGACTTCCCGAAGAAGCGATAAATGACGGCGGTGAGCGAAACGATGGCGGCGAGCGTCAAGCTGCTGCGGCGGAGCGCCCGCTCGACCTGCTCTCGCGGCATCCGTGCGAGGTAGGTCACACCCAACCCGGCGAGCACGGCGGCGGCGAAGGTGAACTCGAACGTGTGGCGGTAGGAGCCGCGAAACAGGTTGTAGACCGGCACGCGGTAGAGCAAGCGGTTCAGCTCGAACGGGAGGAAGTCGCCGAAAGCCAAGACCAGCGAGACCACGGCCGTCGCGGCCCAAAACCAAATCAGAGACGAAAGTGGAAAGGCGAAAGGCGAAAGGGAGCGTCCGGGACCGATGCTCCTGCTTTCCCTCATCCCACTTTCGCCTTTCGCCTTTCCACTTTCGTCTTTTAGCTGCCGCGGCCCGAGCAGTGCGACTAAGGCGAGCAGCAGTCCGAGCATGCCCACATAGCCGTAGGCCCACTTCAGCAGCCACCAGTAGTCCCACCCGGGCACGTGATAAAGGGGCGGGTGGCCCCCGCCGAAGAAGTAAGGGAAGACGAGCGAGAGCAGGTAACGCGGCGGCATGGGGAAGAGGCTGAAGTATTCATAGCTGATCGCGGACCGCTCGCCCTGCCGCTGCAATTCGATCGTCGGCAAGAGCTGGACCGCAGAGAGCATCACCCCGCACACGACCATCACCGTCACCGCCGCCGCGAATCGTCGCCGCCTCCCTCCCCCGCGCAGAGTCAGTGAGAAAAGCCCGTAGGCCGCGCAGACCATCACGACGTAGCAGGTCGCTTGCGGCAGACCGGCGAAGAGTTGCAGGGCGATGAATAGCGCGCCGAGGCCGACCCAGCGCCACGATGGGCGCCGGTAGAGCTGCTCCATCGCGAGCAGGATCCACGGCAGCCACGCCGAAGCAGCGATGAAGTTGGTGTCTTCCAGGTGGGCCACCATAAACCCGCCGAAGGTGAAGGCGACCGCAGTGACCAACGCACCCAGGCGCGTCGCGTCGAGGCACCGCGCATAGAGGTAGCTGCCGATGAGCGTCAGGTGATAGGTCGTAATCACCACCGCGTTCATCGCGGCCCCGAGCGGCAAGACGGCGAAGAGCCAGTTCGGCGGATAAAGCACGCCCGGCTGAATCGCTGCCAGCAGCGGCATCCCGCCGAACGTGTACGGATTCCACAGCGGCACGATCCCCTGCGCCAGCAGCCGGCCCACGAGCAGCCGCATCGGGAAACTGTAAGACCACCCGTCGCCCATCATCAGCACCAGCTTGCCGAGCACGGCGGGGTAGAAGTAGAGCAGCGGCAGGAGCACGAGCATGACTGCCACAATCACGTCTTTATTCATGCGCCGGCCAATAAGCTTCAGGTGCTTCGCGCCAGGTTGTGTCTCACTCGACGGTTCGCGAGCCTGACTGATCGATGATCCGAATTCCTCCTGCGTCTCATCTTTGGCTGTGACTAAAGGCGAATTCATAGCTTCAATGCTTCAGCGGTCCTAGTTGGGCGTTTGGAGTTCCGGCTTCAGCCGGGTTTTTCCTCCACGCTAAAACCCGGCTGAAGCCGGAACTCCAAACGCCTGGCCTCCAAGATTTCAATCCTTACCCCCCATCTTCTTTGTCACCGCGAGCAAGCCGCACCCGGCTAACTACTGCGCCACCCAGCAGCAACACGGCGCCCAACGCTGAATAGACGGCGCCGGTGCGAAAGCTCGGCGCACGAAAGACGAATGCGATGCGATGGTCTCCCGCCGGCACGGCGATCCCCCGCAGCGTGTAGTCGGCCCGGTAGACCGGCGTCTTCCGCCCATCGATCCGCGCCTCCCAGCCGCGATAGTAAATCTCGCTCAGCACCAGGAAGCCCGGCCGCGGGTGGTGCGTCTCAAGCTCGATCCGTTGGGGCCGGTAGTCTGTCACCTTCACCTTCGCCCCGCCCGCTTCACCGACAGCCGGCAGCGTGACGGCCCGCCCGCCGAAGTCTTCCGTCTCAAGCAGCGCCACCTCAGCCGGATCGAATGGCCCTCCATCGCGCAGCCGGCCCTCCCTGATCGTGCGCAGCACTTCCGCGCTCGGCTCCGCCGCCAGACGGGTCACAAACCAGGCCCGCGGCATCGCTTTCAAATTCTCGTAGAGGTCCACCTGCCCGTGGCTTTCCAGCTTGCGCCATTTCTCCGGGGGCAGACTGACCGCGTCAAGTGGGTATGCGGTCCCGCTTGGGGCATCAAACAGCGATCCACGCATGAGCACCAACGCGGCATCATCCCGCAGGTAGTCGATCACCACCCGCACAACCTCCGCGCGCTCGAACGGGAGCCGCGCCAGGTATCGGTGCCCCTCAAAGCCCCCCGCCTCCCAGCTCTCGGCCACGCGGGCGCGTTGATGCTTGGCCACAGGTCGCGTCTCCGCTCTGTCATAAGCCCACTCGGCGGTGTCGCGTCCCGCCTGAATTTCGCGCTCGATCATCCTCCCGTCCTTTGTGTAGAGTCTGACCGCTGCCACCGGCACGCCATCAGGAATGTGCAGCGCATTGGCCATCGTCGTGACGAGCGCCAACTCAGTAGCCGCCGCCCCGTCCGGCGTAAACTCAGCGCGCGAGCCCGGCTTGAGGTGCAGGTCGAGCACGATCTCGGAGAAAGGGACCCCATCATAGACTAAGCCCTGCCCGAGTGCGAGCGGGGTGGGGCGCTCGTGGAACAGGTATTTGAGGTTGAGCAGATTGAGCCCTTGATCGGCCAGGCCGAAGGCGCTGCCCCTCCGGGCCACGCCGGTGACATCTAACTCGCCGGCCACCGCCCCCAGCCGCGGCAGCCGCAGCACGTCATAGCCGCTGATGTTTTGCAGCCCGCGCACAATCGAGATGTTTGGAGAATCGAGCAGCTCATAATTGAGGCCGTAGCCATAAAGTGGCTGGCTCAAGATGCGGAACGCACTCCAGTCTGGCTCGCGCTCCTTGACCCGCTTGACCAGCGGCCCGTCGGCGAGGCGCTCAGTCATGCTGAAATGAATCGTGCGCCAATCGAAGAACAGCCCGAAGGAGGCCAGGTCTGCCACCATCACCGTCACGAGCCAGGCGCCCGCTAACGCCCCCCGGCGGCGCGCGTAAAACCAGCAGACGATCACGCCCAGGACCAAGCAACACAGCGGCACCCACACCTCGGCATTCGCTAGCGAATTGGCCCGCACCGGGCGCGGGATGCCGACTTCCAGCGGCTGTTGGAAGAAGCGGTAGATGATCACCGCCCCGGCCATCACTGCCGTGAGCACACCCGTGCTGCGGACAAGGGCCCGCCGCACTAACTCTCCTGGCATGTGCGCCAGGTAGCTGACGCCGAGTCCGGCCAACGCCGCCGCGGCGAAAGAGAACTGGACTAAATGCCGGTACGAGCCGCGAAATAGATTGTAGACCGGTGTGCGATGGAGCAGGTGGTAGAGCCCGAACGGCAGGTAGGGACCGAAGGCCAGCACGAATGACACCACGGCCGTCAGAGCCCAAAACCAAATCAGAGGCGAAAGGGAAAAGGCGAAAGGCGAAAGGGAGCGTCCGGTACTGAGGCTTCCGCCTTCCCTCATCCCACTTTCGTCTTTCGCCTTTCTACTTTCGCCTGTTAGCTGCCGCGGCCCGAGCACCGCGATGAGGCAGAGCATCAGGCTGAGCACCCCGACGTAGCTGCACGTCGTCGTCGGGTGCCACGCGCCCCAGTAGAGGATTTTGTAAGGTGGCAAAGAATACCCGCCGAAGAAGTAAGGGAAGAGCAGCATGAGCGCTTGCTTCGGCGGCAGTGAAAAATAGGAGAAGTATTCATAGCTGAGCTGCGCGCGATCGCTCTGTTGCAGCAGCTCACGCGCCGGCAAAAGTTGGACGGCAGACAGCAGCGCCCCGCCCGCAGCCATCGCCAGGCCCGCTGCCGCGAACCGCCACCGCCGCGCTTGCCGCTCGCGCAGCGTCAACGAGAAGAGGGCATAGGCACCCGCAGTGAGGGCCGTGAGGAAGGTCATCTGCGGCTCGCCCGCGAAGAGTTGCAGGGCCACAAACAGCGCGCCCAACGCCACCCACCGCCACGACGCGCGCTGGTACAGATGCTCGACGGCCAGCAGGACCCAAGGCAACCAGGCGGCGGCGGCGATGCGCGAGGGGTGCCCGACATGGCCCACCATGTACGCGCTGAAAGTAAAGACTGCCCCAGTAATGATGGCGCTCACGCGCCCGCCGCCAATGCTCCGCGCGTACAAGTAAGCGCCGATGAGCGCCAGGTGATAGGTCGTAATCACCACCACGTTCACCGCCACGCCCGGCGAGAAGAGCGCGAAGACCCAGTTCGGCGGATAGAGCGCACCGGGATAGACGCTCGCCAGCAGCGGCATCCCGGCGAAGATGTACGGGTCCCACAGCGGCACCTCCCCCCGCGCAATCATCTGCCCGATCAAGACCCGCACGCCGAGGTTCTGCGCCCACCCATCGCCGGGCGCGAGCAGGACCTCGCCGATCACCGCCGGGTAGAAATAAAGCAGCGGCAAGCAGACCAGGCCGGCGGCCACGATTATTTTTTTGGAGATGCGCAGCCGGCCGAAATTTATTCCGGCGCTTGATGCCGAGCGCAGGCTGTTTGAGGCCTCAGCGGATTTCTTTACTTCAACCGGTGACGATGGGGTTTCAGTCGGGGCAGCTTTCATGGTCTGTTAATGATTGTTTGTGTTATGGGTACAGTACGGGGAGCATGAGCGACCTGATGCCTGCCGTCGCAGTGCCTCTTGCGATGCCACCAGGTCGCTCACGCTCCCCGTACTGTACCAGCACCCGTCCCAATCTTGCGTTCAACGGACGCTGATCCTCACAATGTTCGCCGCCTTGCTACCAACGCTCAAAGCGACGTCTATCTCTCCACGCCCGGCGAGACTGCGCGGGAGGCGCAAGTTGATTTGATCGAGCCCGACAAACTCGCCTTGCGGCCCGGCGAACTCCACCGCCGCGCCGGCATCACCGACCCTCGCCGCGACAGCAGCGAGTGAGCTACGGTAACGGATGCCGGTCCCGAATAAAATCAAAAAGACCTGATCCGTGTCCGGGCCGAGATCGATGGGCCGCGAAACGTAGCGCTGCTGCGCCGCATCGAACTCTGCGACCGGCTCGTAGGTCTGCGAGCCGTCAGCTCTGACTCGCAATGCCACAGCCGCGGCCACGCCTTGGCCGCTGGCATTGGCCGCGAACAGACTGGGGACGACAGAAGCGATCTCCACCATCTCGCTGGAGATCGATCCGTCCCCGCTCGTCACGGTCACGGTCGCAGCGCCGACGGCCGTGCCTTCCGGGATTTGATAATTGATCTGGCCGGGCGAGACGAAAAAGAGCGGGGCCAAGCGTTCCATCCCGGCACTGTCTCTGACCCTCACCGTAGTCCCGGCCAAGGAAGTCGGGAGCGGGACAGTAGCAGCGGCTTGAGTCGTGGTAGCCAGGGCGTTGCCAAAAGCCGCGACGATCGATTCAGTGGCCAGCGGCCCGACGCTGAAGCTCGCGGCCGAAACACTCTTGATTGCCGTCGCACTGATTCTGATCTCCTGAGCGTCAGTCTCGCGCCCCTGCGAGTCGATGACGTAGACGAGCGCACGCCCAGGCAACAGCGCCGTCGGCAGTGACGCGGTGACCTTGCCGTAGGATTCACCCCAGCGCGGCGAGCCTTGCGTGATCACCTGCCGGGAGAAGGCCCCTTGAGCGTCCGTTTGCTCCACGATCACTTTGTTCCCACTCGCCGAAAACCTGAGCCCATAGATCGACACCACCGTTCCCGGATGGAACTCCTGCCCCTGCTCATTCCGAATGCCGAAGCAGGAGTTGAGCACCGGGGAGCAGTTCGAGCAGGCGCCGGAGACGGTGATCACTTTCCCGTTCGACTCACGGCCACCGGCATTGGTGACGTAGATCAAAGCATCCAGGCCGGGGATCAGCCCACTGGGCAGCGTCGCCCTGATCTGCTCCGGCGACTCGCTCCACGCGCCGTCCCGCGGGAGGATGTAGCGATGGATGATGTTCTGGTCATCCTGCTGTTCTACGGTCACGGTGTTGCCGGCGGGCGAAAACGAGCTGCCGAAGATAGAGACGGCGGCGCCGGGTTGTAACTCCGGCGACGAGGATTGAGCATCCAGGATGCTACAGGCCGGCCTGATCGAAGGGCAGTCCGCGCAATCGAGGGTGATGACCTGAGCGTTGGAGTCGATCCGCCCCTGCTGCTCGTTGTTAGTGACGTAGACGAGCGCCTCGCCGGGGCGCCGCCCGGCAGGCAACGACGCATTGATCTGCGTCTCAGACTCGTAGAACGATTGCGGGTTGTCCTGCGGGAGCAGGTATTGCCGCAGCCCCTGATCGAAGTGGACCAGATTGCCCGTCCGCGAAAACGGCGCCTCCGTGCTCTGACAGCAGCCTTTGACGTAGATCGCGAGAACGCTGTCGGGGTTGAGGTGAAGATTGGCCTCACCGCTCACAGCGTCGAGCACGCCCCACGCCGGAGGGGGCCGGCGAATCGACGGGCACCCCGTGTAGTCGGCGACGGGCTGGTTCGCCAGCCGCCGCTGAAAGACGCGGCCGAGCAGAGTTTGGCGGAGTTGCCCGTCACGTGTCTTGTAGAGTCCATGCCCGGGGAAATTGGGGCTGAACCTCAACCAGCGCTTATCGTCTGCGATCTGCCAGAAGATCGCGTAGGAGACTTGAAAAGCGCCCTCCCCTTTCACGGCGTCAAACAGCTCAATCAGGTAATTGGCGGCGGTGCACTCCCCATAGGTCATCCGCGCGAAGCCGAACTCGCCGACGACGAAGTTCGCCTCCGTGACCTCCGGCCGTTTGGCTTTGACTTTGGCCAATGCGAAGCCGAGGTCGGCTTTGAGCCGGTCTTTCAAGTTCGCGCCCGGGTCCACGTCTTTCACCAGCAGGCTCTCCCACGCCGAGTAATAGTAGTAATCGATCTCTACTTGGGGCGCGACGTAATCGATCACACAGCGGCTCTGCAACGGGTCATTGTTGACCGGGTCGCTGACGGTGCTGCCGCAAGGCGCCCCGTTGCGCGTGACGCGATTGAATTCCAGGCCGGAGTAAAGCCGGGCCGCGTCGCCGGGGTAGCGCAATCGTGCGTCTTTCACGCCGTCCACCCGCGACCGAACCCAATCTTTGTAAGCCTCCCACGCCGTCCTCTTGTTGTGGTAAGCATAGATGTCATTATCGCCCTCCCAGTTGACGATGATGAAGGTCTTGTCGGCGTAGTTGGCGTTGCCGAGGAGGTATTCGCCCAGGCGCCGGATCTCATCCCGCTCCGTTTGGTACTCGGCCGGCGTGTAGCCGTCGGCCCAGTTGCGGACGAGGTCGCTGCTTGAGTAGACGGTGAGGAAGTAAGTCCGGAATCGCGGATCGCGGAAGAGATGGTCATAAGCGGGGCTCGCCGCGATCTGCGCGAGGTCCGGGGCATTCGGCGGATTGACCTGGTAGATGTCCGGGACGCCGAGAAAGACGTGGATCGTCCGGCTGCCGATCGCGGCCACTTTATCAGCGCCCCAGTTGAGCCGGTCGCGCGTGCCACCCGGAAAAGTCGTGTCATCGATGTTCCAGTTATAAATCCCGAACCGGTCGGCTCGCTGCGTGGGAGATGGAACAGTTGTTATCTTAGCCGCACTGGCGGCCGGGATGGGCGATCTTTTGCTAGCGATGACAAACATCGCGGCAAGGTAAGCACCCAGGAGAATGGTAAGGCATCTTCTCCCTCTGTCTAGCATTTCGCTCCTTGTCTGTCGCTGGGTTAGTCTCAACATCGGATGCTCGGTTTGGAGTACTGGTTTGGAGTACAAGCTTTAGCTTGCTAGTTGAGCAATCAGGCAAGCTAAAGCTTGTACTCCAAACTTCCATCACCTTCATCGCGACAGAGCATTAGACGCCCTGTCTCGCCGACGCCCCACCACCACCCCGGCAACCAGCAGCGCAACACCCAGGCTGGCACAAACAGCACCTGCGCGGAAAGTGGGAGGGTGAAAGATCATCTCGATGTGATGGCTGCCGGCCGGGACAATCATTCCACGCAACGTGTAATCCACGCGATGAACAGGCATCTTCTGCCCATCAATCCGCGCCTCCCAGCCAGGGTAGTATACCTCGCTGAGCACCAGAAAGCCGGCCTGCTGATTGTGAGTCTCAAGCTCGATCCGTTGCGGCTCGTAGCGCGTGACCTGCACCTGCGCCCCCGACGCATCGCCCACCGAAGGAAGCCCTGTCACCCGCCCTCCGAAATCTTCGGCCTCTAGCAAAGCCGTCTCTGACGGATCGAAGAGAGCCCCGTCACTCGACTTCCCTTCCTTGATCGTGCGCAAGACCTCTGCGCTCGGCATCACCGCCAGACGGCGGACGAACCAGGCGCGCGGCATCAGCTTCAGGTTTTCATAGACCTCGACCGGGCCGAAGCGCTCCAACTTGCGCCATCGCTCGGGCGGCAAGCTCAGGTCGCTGAGTGGAAATGAACTCCCCGTCATCGCGTCATAGAGCGAAGCACGCACGATGAGGAGATCGGCGTCCGGTCGCGAATAACTCAACTCGATGCGCTCGACCTCCACGCGGTCGAAAGCGAGTCGCGCCAAGTAGCGATGCCCCTGATACTCTCCGGCATCATAACTCTCAACCACCGGCGCCCGCCGATGCTGAGCATTGGGGCGCACGTCCGCCCGGTCGTAAGCCCACTCGGCCGTGTCGCGCCCGGCTTGCAGTTCGCGCTCAATCACACGCCCGTCTTTAGTGTGCAGTTTGATGCTCACGACCGGGGCGCCATCCGGGACATGAGTCGAACGGCCCATCGCCGAGACGACGGCTAATTCGGTGGCCAGCACTCCGCCCGGCGTCAATTCCTTTTGCACGCCCGGGCCGAGCGTCAGGTTGAGCGTCGTCCGGCTGAAACCGATTCCCTCATAGCTGACGCCCTGCCCCAGCCCGAGTGCGTCGCTCCGCCCGAGAAACAGGTACTTGACGTTGAGCAGGTTGACTCTCTGATCTGCGAGGCCGACCGCGTCGGCATCCTGCATAAAGCCGCTGAAGACGGAGCCTGCCGTGCCGGTCATCTCACCGACGCGGATGAGGCGCATTGGGTCGTAGCCGTTCACGCTTTGCAGTCCGCGGGCAATCGTGATGTTGGGTGAATCGAACAGGTCGAAGCTGCTATCCTCCACAGATGTGGCCGCCGACGCGGCTGCGAAATCCGCAGGCAATGAGATGTAGCTCAAGACGCGAAAGGCATTCAGGTCCGGCTCCCGCGCCTTGATCAACTTCACCGGCGGCGGGTCGGCGAGGCGCTCGGCGGCGCGAAACGTCGCGCCCCGCCAATAGAAGAAATGCCCGAAGGACGCCAGGTCCACAAGCATCACCGTCAGGAGCACAGCACTCGCGAGCCGAGTCCGACGCCGGACATATAACCAGAGTGCTGCCACGCTCAGCGCGAAGAACACTAGCGGCACGAGCACCTCGGGGCTAGCCAGCGAACGGGCCTCGGCCGGCCGCGGGACTGCTGTTTCCAGATACTGCCCGAAGAAGCGATAAGTAATCAGCGTGCCTGCCACGAGCGCCGCGAGCATGACCACGCTGCGAACGAGCGCACGCCGGGCTCTCTCGCGTTCCACCCGCACGAGGCAGTCCATGCCCAACCCGGCGAGCACTGCCAGGGCAAAGGTGAATTCCAATAGATGCCGATAGGGGGCGCGGAAGAGATTGTAACCCGGGACGTAAAAGAGCAGCCGGTAGAGCCCAAACGGAAGATAGCCCCCGAAGGCCAGCACCAGCGCGACAACCGCGGCCCCCGCCCAGAAGGAGACGAAAGGCGAAAGACGAAAGGCGAAAGGGGCAAAGCCTGGTAGTCGGCTTTCACTTTCGCCTTTCGTCTTTCGCCTTTCGCCTAGCACGGCAACCAACGCGAGCAGCAGTCCCGCCATCCCGACGTAGCTGCACGTGATGCCGACGAGCCATTGGCCCCAATAGGGCATCTGGTAAGGGGGCAAGGCCGCCCCGCCGAAGAGGTACGGAAAGATGATGGCCAGCGCCTGACGCGGCGGCAATGAGTAGGTCGTGAAGACCTCGTGGCTGAGTTGCGCCCGCTCGCCCTGCTGCTGGAGTTCCCGCTCGGGCAGCAGTTGGACGGCGGACAGCAGCAGCCCGCACAAGACCATCATGGCTGCGGCGGCCACAAAGCGCCAGCGCTGCGCCCGCCCTTCACGTGTAATCAAAAGGAAGGCCGCGTAAGCCCCGCCCAGGAGCGCGGTGTAGAAACTGGTCTGCGGATGACCGGCGAAGATTTGCAGGGCAATGAACAGGGCGCCCAGCGCCACCCACCGCCACGCCCCACGCTCAGCCAAATGATCGATGGCGAGCAGCACCCACGGTAGCCACGCCGAGGCGGCGAGTTGATTGGTCTGCCCCGCATTCGCCACCAGATACCCGGAGAATGCAAAGATGACTCCGGCGACCAGTGCGCCTAGATAGCCCACCCCGATGCGCCGCGCGTAGAGGTAAGCGCCGATGAGCGCCAGGTGATAGGTCGTAATCACCACCACGTTCATCGCCACGCCCGGCGGGAAGAACGCAAAGACCCAGTTCGGCGGATAGAGCGCCCCAGGCTGAATGCTGGCCAGGAGCGGCGTCCCGGCGAAGATGTATGGGTCCCACAGCGGCAGCACACCTTGCGCAATCATCCGGCCGACGAGCACCCGCACGCCGAGGTTCTGGCTCCACCCGTCGCCGGGCGCGAGAACGACCTGGCCGATGACTGCGGGGTAGAAATAGATGAGCGGCAGCAGCGCGAGTGGCAGGGCGGCGATGACTCGCTTGCGCAGGCGCAGAGGAATCGAGCCTGGTTTCATATGTCTCATTTTCCATTTTCCATTTCCATTTGTCATCGCCTCGCCGGACGCCGGAACCAATGACAAATGAAGAATGACGAATGGAAAATGGAAAATGGAATCTGCCTACTCACTTGATCGCGATGGTCACGGGATTGCTCGCGACGCCGTTGCGCGCCACCACCAGCGTGTGCGTGCCCGAGGTGATGTTGGCCGGCAGCACCACGTTCAGTTGGTTGAGGCCGGTGAAGCCCGGCGCGGGGCCGGCATAGGTTACCGTCGCCGCGTTGTTGTCGATCATCGCCTGCACGCTCGAGGCCACATCGCCCCCGGTGTCGGTCGCGTCCGAGCCGAGGCCGGTCCCGAAGAGCGTAATGATGTTCGGCTCGCCGGTCGCCCGTTTGGCGTCGAACGGCGGGAGGGTAAAGGTCAAGGCGTCGATGGCGACGGCCGGTCCCGTCCCGCTCTGATTGAAAGTAAAGACCGCGGGCACGGCCGGCGCCACCTGGGGCGCCCCGGCGCGGATGAGTTGGCCGTTGCTCGTGACCTCGATCATCGCGGTGCCCGACTGGACCGGAGGCGAGAAGGCGGTGGTCGTCGCCGCGGTGAAGCGCGGCACTTCGAAGTTGATCTGCCCCGGCGAGGCGAAGAAGAGCGGCGCCGGGACGCCGTTGACGAGCACCTGCGTGCCCGCGAGCGTGGTCGGCAGCGGTTGCGAGGTAGCGACCTCGGTCCCTCCGGCGGTCAATCCTTGGCCGAAGAGCGCGGTGATCTCGGCCGGGGCGAGCGTCGCGCCGTAGCTCGCGGCCGAGACGACGGCGATCGTGCGCGAGCCGGTCTGGTCGGCCAGTCCGGTGTTGACGCTCGCGCGGTAGTCTGTGGATTGGGCGAAGTAACTCTCCCAGGCCAGGCGGTAGCGCGTCACCTTGTTGAGCGTGAGGGCGGAGGGCTGGACGCCTTGCCTGACGAGCAAGACGACGGCGGCGCGAAAGTCTTTCTGCGCGGAGGCGACATCCGGAGTGCGCGGGCCGTTGGCTTGAATGATCTGATCAATCGTGATGGTCTGCCTGGTGCCGTTCAGCGTCACATTCGGCCGCGGGCCGGAGGCGCGGGTGCGCCCGCCGGTGTTGGTCGGGTTGGTGATGACGAACGTGTCGGGGACATCGGTGGCTGGGCGGAAGCCCATCAGGTATTGGTCGAGCCGCGAATAGCCGTCGATCAGATTCACCGAGGTGAAGGAGCCGGGGCTGGTCTCGCGCCAGACACTGCCCTCGGCCGATGAAGAGCGCGGCGCCGCCGCGTTGCTGATCGTCGCTTCGATGTTGAGGAAGAAATTCCAGTGCGCATCCTGGCGGCCGAGCAGCAGCTTCGGATCAGCGCCAGGGTACTGGACGTAAGCCAGCCAGCGGTGGCCCTGCTCCTGGCCCATGATCGAGAGCGCGTGGTTGGCGCCGAGGAAACGCGTGGTCGGCAGGTCAGGGTATTGCTCGGTGATGTTACTCAGGTTGAGGATGCCTTGAATCTGCCGCCCGCCGAGCTTCGCGTCCGGGTCGCGGTCAAAGGCGCTTTGGCCGATGCCCCCGGTCGGGTTGCGGACCGGCGAGTAGAAGGCGAAGGCGTTGCCGCCGAGGGTGAAGTTGAAGTCGGTGACGAGGTAGATGAAGTCGTACACGTCGCGGTTCGGGTGGGTGGCGTAGAAAGCGCGTACCGTGCCCAGCACATCGACCATGACGTTGGTGGAGAAGAATTCGGCGACGGGGCCGCTGAAGGTGCTCGCAGGCGGATTGTCCAGATCGGCGAGGCTCGGAAACTGGGTGGAATTGCCGGGCGAGATCCCGGCCAGCGCCGTCTGGGTCAACTGCGCGGTGGCGTAGGTGAAAAGAATGCGCCCGTCACTGAAGAGCGTGAGCTGGAAGCGATGCACGCCGACCGGGATACTCGGACTGTTCGGGAAGTCTGGAACATTGTTCCAGGTCACCAGCACGCGGTCGCTGTCACGCCGGAAGAAGATGCCGTTGTTGCCTTGGGCACTTGCCGACCGCACATCCAGGTCGTGCCAGTAGGCGGCGATGCGCGGCAAGTTGGCTTGCAGGTCGGAGAGCGACTCACCCGAATCGACCGAGTCGTTGTTGAAGAAGGCGTCGCTCGCCCCCGCCGGCCGGAAGGTCAGAAAGCCGTTGCTGCTCACGGCCACACTCCCGTAGCTCGTCCCATAGAAGTTGAAGTCGAAGCCGAGGCTCTGAAGGATATAAGCATCATCCCCTGGCTCGGCATCCGCTTTCGGGTTGACCGCTGGCGCCACGGTCAGATCGAGCTTCGTCCCGAGGTTTGAGTCGAAGGCAGCAGCCGGGTTCGAGATGGTGTAGCCCACGCCCGCAGGGGTGAAGAGGACGGCGCGGCCGTTGAGGTCGAAGAGGTTCACCGGCGTGATCACCGACTCGTCGCCTTGCAGCACGGAGACGTCGTTGATGTCGTTATTGATGACCGTGTTTTCGATCTCCGTTGCATCGACCCCGCGAGCGCGGGCCAACCGCTGCCGGTTCAACTCGTGCCACAGCCACAGCTCGCGCGCGAGCTTCTCCGGGTCCCATTCTTTTCGCTTGAAATTCAGGCCGTCCGATTCATGGCCGGGCTGAGGGTCAGTGACAGAGCCGGTCTGGGCGCAGGGAGACAGAGAAAGAGTGCCGGCAAAGAGCGAGAGGATCAGCGCGGCGATCAACCACCGCCTCTCCCGCCGAACGCGATTTGGCATAGAACCTCCGAAGTACTAAAGCGCGTTTGGAGTACCGGAGGCGGGTTTTGGTGTGGCGAGAGAAATGCCCGCCTCCGGTACTCCAAACTTTCACCTGCTAAGAGGCGCTCACTTGATATTGACCTGGACGGTGTTCGAGGGCTTGCTGTCCACCGTCAGCGCGACGTCAACATTGCCACGCCCCGCGAGGCTCCGCGGGATGCGGACGTTGACTTGGTCGAGCCCGACAAATCCCCCCTGCGCCCCGGCGAAACTCACGGTCGCATCGACGCCGCCGATTTTGGCCGTCACCGCCTCGGGCGCGCTGCGATTCCGAATCCCGGTCCCGAACAGAACCAGAAAGACCTGGTCGGTCTCAGGGCCGAGGTCGATGGGGACGGCGACGAACCTACCTTGCATGGCGTCGAATTGAATGGCCGGCTCGTTGACCTGCGACCCATCGGCCCTGACTCGCACGACCACGGCGGCGGCCAGCCCCGTGCCGCTGGCATTGGCCGAGAACAGGCTCGGAGCGACGGCAACGACCTGAATCGTGCCGGTGGAGACGGCGCCGGTACTGGAGGTCACAATCACCGTCGCCGCCCCGAGTGCCGTCCCTGCCGGGATCAAGAAATTGATCTGCCCCGGCGAGACGAAGAAGAGCGGCGCCAGGCGCTCGGCCCCCGCGCTGTCCCTCACCTTGACGCTCGTCCCACCCAAGGTCGTCGGCAGCGGCGTCGTGGTGGCCAACTGCGTCACGGTCGCCAGGCCGGTGCCGAAGGTCGCGACGATGGACTCCCTCGCGATCTCAGCACTGCTGAAGCTCGCCGCCGAGGCTGTGGCCACGGTGCCGATGCTCGTGGCTAGACGCCCCCGGATGCCGAAGTTGCCGGCCAGGGCGCCGCCCGCAACAGTATCGAGCGAGGTGAAGGTCGTCCCATTCGTCGACAGATACGAACGCTGTTGTGAGGGCGGCGTCCGGTCAACCGAATCCGGGAAGGTGCCGGACGAATAGGTGATCGAATAGCCGACGACGAAGTCCCCGGAGCTGATCGTCACCGCCGGCACCGTGAAGACATTGAACTGATCCAGCGCCTGGATCTGAGCCGGCGTGGTCTGGAAATTGGTGTTGTCGATATTCGTCCCCCCGCTCGGATTGGTCCCGACCAGGATCGTTAAAGGAGTCCCGACCTGGACCCCCACCTGGCTCCGGAAGAAGATCGCCACCCTGGAGAGCGTCGCCGGGTAGGTCGCCGGGGTCAGGCGGTTGACCGGGTAATCGGTCCCGCCATTGCCCAGCCCGATCTGCGACTCGAAGGTCCCGTCATCGACGACGAGTTCCGTTTGCGGCCCGGTGTTGATGGTGAAGGCGCCCGTCTGCACGTCGGAGCAATCGGCACGGCTGACCGTAATCGGCCCGGTGACGGCGCCCGTCGGCACGGTGGCCGTGAGCAAGATGTCACTGTTGGCGGTGAAAGTGGCCGTCACGTTGTTGGCGAACTTGACCCCTGTGACCTGGCTCAAGTTTGTGCCGGTGATGGCGACCCTCGTCCCGGCTACTCCGCTGGTCGGATTGATGCCCGTCACGGCCGGGCAACCGGTGCCCGGCACAACGAAGGTGGCCGTCCGCGCGTCAGCGCAGTTCGTCTTGGTGATGCTGATGGGTCCGGTGACGGCGCCCGTCGGCACGGCGACAGTCAGTTGGGTGTCGCTGTTGACGGTGAAGGAGGTGGCCGCCACGTTGTTGGCAAACCTGACGGCTGTCACGCCGGTGAAGTTCGTGCCCGTGATGGTCACGCTCGTCCCGACCGCCCCGCTTGTCGGACTAACGTTGGTGACGGTCGGGCAATTGGTCGGCGTTTGGCCCACGATCGCGACCATCACGTGATAAGTGCCGGTCCCGGAGGCCCTGAAGTGGCTCACCCTGACGAAGTAGGTTCCTGCCGTGGTGATCGCGTAGCAGAAGCCTTCGGCCGGGGGCGCGGGGAATCCGACGTCATCCGAGTTGTCCACCGTAATCAGGGTGGCGCCGGTCGGCGAGATCAGGGTGATGACGGTGTCGGTGCCGATGCCGTCGCGCTCCGGGTCGTCATCGTTGGCGATGAAGAGGATGTCACCGCTCTTCGCCTCGACCGAATAAAAATCCACGTCGCCGGCCGGGTCAATCGCGGCCGAACGCAGCCCGATGGGCGAGCTGGCGGTGACGATCGGGTTGGCAGTCGCGGACGTATTATTCGGCTCTACCTCGGGGGTGGGCGCCGCGGTCGTGAGCACCACATACAGCGTGTAAGGGTCGATCACCCCGGCGTCAAACGTCTGCTTCACCCGGAGGTAGTATGTCCCGGCGGCGGTGAGGGTGCGGCCGGCAATGACCGAAGACAAGCCCGTCTCGATCGTCCCGTCACAGCCATTGCCGGTGCCGTCGTCGTCATCCTCCTCGATGACTGTCGTCCCGTCAGAATTGAACAGGGTGAGGAGTGAATTGCGCGAAGTGGAGCCCGGATTCCGCGTCCCTCCGGTATCGACGTAGGCCCAAAGCTTCGCTCCAGCCGGGGCGGTAAATTTGAAGTAGTCCAGGTCGCCGACCGGAGAGATCGTGCCCGCGACGATGACGGGGGCAGCGCTGGGGTTGAGTTGCATCGCCTGAGCGGGAGTGTCATTCGGCTCAATCTCTGAGATCACGGCCGGGCCTGGCGGGTTGATCGCCGGCGAGGGGAGCGCACCAAGTTCGGCCCTCAACGCCCGCAATTCCTCGGACGCCTGCTCCGGCGGACTTTGCGCCCCCGTGCTTCCTTTCGTCGCGTAGGCGGTCTCCAGCAGGCTTTCGAGTTCCCTCACCCTCTGCTGGAGTCTCGCGACCCGTGCGGCGACCATCGCATTGTAGTTGGCCAAAGCGTCCTCGACCGCCTCGGCCGCCTCTGGCGTGCGATGCCCCTTCTTGTCGGCGAGGGCCTGGTCGAGTCTGGCCCGTGCTGCTTGGAGCGCCTCTTTAGTCGCATCCTGGGCCTGCGCCGCCGAATGCGCCGGGGCCGACAGACGCCAGGCCGCCCACCCGATCAGAGCTGAGCAGGCCAGTAGCATCAGGAGTCGGCTGGTGTGTCGAGATAAGGTATGCATGTCAATTCTCCTTGGAAAATGTCCCGCGACCTGTCAGGTTGCGGTGGCTTTGGCAAAGCGCTAACGGCAAGGCCCACCGCAACCTGACAGGTCGCGGGACAGCGCGCCGCGATTTTTATGACTTCAAGGCGTCCCCGCGATCGCCATGAATCCTTTCGAAAGCCCTTCTTGAGAGTCAAGAACTCGGTGCTCGCACCCCGTTGTTTCGCTCAGCGGGAGACAGCTGCCGACCGAGTTCAGCCATCACTGGCGAGGGAGCCGAGAGGACGAAGATAACAGATGTCGGTGTGGGGAAGAGTACCCGCAGCCCTATTTGACCTGATGGCTGAGATCAAGCAGGCACCAAGCGCCGGCAGACAGCGACCGGCGACCGTCCCGCTTTGCTTTGTCCTCGTTACTTTTCACCCGCCATGATCCTGCTCACTTGTACTGCTCCAGCTTCCGGTAGAGCGTCTTGCGGCCGATGCCGAGCAAGCGCGCGGCCTTGGCCTTATCGCCTTTGGTGAAGACCAGGGTCTGATTGATCATCGTCCGCTCGACCTCATCCATGCTGGTCGGAACGCTCAGCTCGATGCGGCTGGTCTGAGCGCTGGCCGCGTGGAAGCGAATGGCTTCGGGCAAGTCCTGCTCCGTAATCATCCGGCCCGCGGCGACGATCACCGCGCGCTCGATGCAGTTCTCCAGCTCCCGCACGTTGCCCGGCCAGCCGTAGGTCTTCAGCAGGTTGAGCGCCCGGTCGGAGATGCCCGTCACGCGCTTGCCGCTCTTCTGCTGGTAGCGCTCGATGAAGTGGGCGACCAGTGGGTAGATGTCCTCCGGCCGCTCGCGCAACGGGGGAAGGAGAATTGGATAGACGTTGAGGCGGTAGAAGAGGTCGCGGCGGAAGCGCCCTTCCTCGATCTCCTTCTCCAGGTCTTTGTTGGTCGCGGCAATCACGCGCACGTCGGTCTTGATCACCTCGTTGCCGCCGACGCGCGTGAACTCGCCGTCCTGCAAGACGCGCAGCAGACTGACCTGAGCCGCCAGACTCATCTCGCCGATCTCGTCTAGAAAGAGCGTCCCGCCGTTGGCCTCCTCGAAGCGGCCGATCCGCCGCGAGCGGGCGTCAGTGAAAGCCCCGCGCTCGTGCCCGAAGAGTTCCGTCTCAAGCAGGGCCTGTGGAATCGCCCCGCAGTTGATCTTGATGAAGGGCCGGGCGGCGCGGCGCGAGTTGAACTGGATGAGGCTGGCAATCAGCTCCTTGCCCGTCCCCGACTCGCCCTGGATGAGGGCGGTCGTTTGGCTGTCGGCGACCGAAAGGGCCATCTCAATCGCCCGCCGGATTTTGGGCGAGGAGCCGATGATCCGCTCGCCGGAGCGCACGTCGTTGAGTTCGCGCTTGAGCCGGATGACCTCGGCCGCCAGCCGATCCTTCTCCAGCGCAATCGCCACCTGGCTCGAAATGCCGTTCAAGAGCTGCACATCGTAGTCCGAGAACCGGGCCGGCTCGTTCACCCAGACCAGGGCGATGATGCCGAAGACGCGCTCCTTGATCGTGATCGGGGCGATCAGCGCCGATTCGCCTTTGATCAGGTTCGCGAGCAAGTAGCGGGCGATCGAGGACTCGCGCGGGTCTTCGAGCTTGAGCGTGCGCCCCTCCTCCATCACCTCGCGCACCACCGGGTGGTCAGGCAACCGGATCGAGCGCGCCTCGCGGAAGCGCAGCTCGACCGCCCGCCGCGCGTCGAAGCCGCGCCGCGCCCGGATCGCGTCGAAATGCAGATGGTCTCCGGCCGAATCAAGAATCGCGATGCAGCCGTAGTCGGCCCGCAGCAGCTCGAGCGCCTTATCGATGACGAAGGTCGTGATTTCGTTGAAGTCGTTGCGCGTGTTGATGTCGTTCGAGATCTCGAGCATGACCTTGGTGATCGCGACCTCTTTCTCCTTCTCGGTGTAGAGCCGCGTGTACTGCAACCCGATGGAGACCTGCCCGGCCAACCATTCGACCAGGCTGACTTCAGTCTCGGTCCAGTGGTGCGGGCGGTTGCAGTAATGCAGTCCCATCACGCCGAGCAACTCCTGGCGGAAGACGAACGGGGCGACGAGGATCGAGCGCGTGCCGATCAACTGGCAGGTCGTGCGCACCCACGGAGGGACGCTGGCGGTGTGGACGTCGTCGATCGAATAGGGCCGCGCTTTCGGCAGGTAGTCCCGGATGCTCTCGGTCGGAATCAGCGAGTCGGGGATGTTGAGCCCGACCCCAGGGCTGAGGCGCTCGTCCGAGCGGTACTCGTGGCTGACCCAGAAGCCTCCCCCCCGCGCCGGCGTCACGACATTGCAGCGGTCCACGGTCAGCCGCTGGCCGACCTCGGTGACGGTGGCTTGCAGGAATTTATCGATGTCGATGACGCTGTTGATGGCCGGGTTGATGCGGTTCAGGATCGCCTCGCGGGCCTGATACATCTCGATGAGCTTCGCCTGGGTGATTCCGTCTTCGATTAGCATCTTTCTCAATGACTTTGCTCGTGATCGTCGCGCGCTGGGGCCGCTCATCCGAGCGTTGATACGCCTCCTTACCTGGGGCGGTTAAGGTTATTAGTGGTCTGCATAAAACTACGGCAGGCGTACTGCTTTGTCAACGTCAACAGTGAGTTCCTGGGAGCGCACGCTTCCAGCGTGCCAGTCTCCTGCCAGTGGCCTCCTTGGCGAAGGCGGGCACGCTGGAAGCGTGCGCTCCCAGGGCTTAAGACAAATGCACATTGATGTGCTAAGATATTCGGCGCTGTCACGTTCATAATAGCTTAAAGCCTGGCGCTGGCCACTATCATACTGTCTCAATTTCTCAGCCTGCAAATTGAAGTCAGTTTCCAAGCTCCCCAGGCCTACCGCTGACTCTCAACCGCCCCTTCGGTGACGGTTGGCCTCGCGGTGAGCGAAAGGTGACACGCGCGGGTTTCATTTTCAATCAGAAGGATGGCACATGAAGACTTCATCGTCTCCCCAGAAGCTTCTGGGCAAGTTGGCACTCGGATTTTTTTTGCTCGGATTGATCGCCCTCGCCGGCAGTCTTGGATCCTTCGTTCATCGGACTAGGTCGACGGCCCGAGTGGCGCCAGCGACTTTCAGTGAGCAAGCGCGCACTCAGAACGAGATCGGGCAACACCAGAACCTATCTCTAGCCACTGCGTCTCCGGCGGCGCCGAACCGGTCACAGTCTCCCGAGAAAGCAAAGGTCGGGTCAGCGGCCCCCCTGGCGACAGCCGGCGGGCCGGAAGATTCGTCTGGCACTACCTCGCTCTCCGATCTGGATGAGCGGCCGAGTGGGCCAGGGCGGGAGCGTGAGGGTGCAGAGTCACGACTCAAGGAGATGAAGGCGCCGATCCCGGAAGGTGATGCGGGGGAAGAAGGCGGGCGCCAGGCCTGGTTCTACGAGCAACGCGCCTACCCGCTCCAGACGATCCCCCGCGCCGCGCGCGCGCAGGCCATCAGGCAACTTGAACAACTGGAAAATGACGGGGGGAGGCTGAACAGACTCGGCGTTGAAGCTGCCGGCGGGGCGCTCGAACCTAACGCCCAGGTTGCCTGGACGGCGCTTGGCCCCGCGCCGATCGGAGTCGGCTCCACCTTCGGCCCGGGAAATGTCCCCACTTCAGGCCGCGTCTCGGCTATCGCCCTTGCCCCTGGTTACAACGGCTCCACCAATCAGACGGTCTATGTCGGCGGGGCCCAAGGGGGCGTGTGGCGGTCGCAGGATAACGGCGCCAACTGGACGCCGCTCATCGACGACCAGCCGTCACTCGCCGTCGGCGCCCTGGCCATCGATCCGACCAATCCCAACATCATCTACGTCGGCACCGGCGAGGGGAATCAAAGCGGCGACAGTTACTATGGCGCGGGCCTGCTCAAATCCCTTGACGGCGGCGTGACCTGGACACAGATCACTGGCCCGGTCTCGCCCACCGGCTTGCAGGTGCCGGCCTTCCTGAACGCGAGCTTCTTGAAGATCGTCATCGACCCCACCACCCCGTCAACGGTCTACCTATGCACCTACACCGGCTCAACCAGCGGAGCGTCGGGCGGCTCCGGCCGAAGCAGTGTGCCGGCAGGCAACCACGGGGTGTGGAAATCCATTGACGGCGGGGCAAACTGGCGCAATCTCAATCCGTCGAACTCTGACATCGATCGGTCGGCCACCGATCTGGTCCTCGACCCGCAAAATCCGCAAAGAGTCCTGGCGGCCCTGCTGTCTCAAGGCATCTTTCGCTCGACCACGGGCGGCGAGCCGGGGTCGTGGGAGAAATTGGCGGGCAGCCTACCTACGACCGGCTTCACGCGCATCGCCCTCGCCACGGGGCCGCCGCTCGCGCCTTCCACCAGCGCGACCGTCTACGCCGCCTTGGCCGCCAATGACGCGAACGGGAGTCTCGTCGGGATCTTCAAGTCCACGGACTTCGGCACGACCTGGACCAAAGTGACGACGCCGAGTAACAGCGGGCAGAACGATTATAACCTCGCCCTGGCCGTCGACCCGGTGGACGCGAATCTCGTCTACTTCTGCACCTCGGCCAACAGAGCCTACACTGATGGCGCTGTCCAGCGGAGCCGGGATGGCGGCACGACCTGGACCGCGATCAGCCGCGGTAACGGCAGCGGCGGCTTGCACCCGGATTCGCATGCCATCGTCATCAGCCCGACCAATCGCAACACCGTCTTCACCGGCAACGACGGCGGCATCTGGCGCACCGATAACGCGACGGACCAGGCTGTCGGCTGGACCAGTCTGAACCGGACGCTCAACATCACCCAATTCCAAGGCGTAGCGCTGCATCCGACCGACCCGAATATCTTGCTCGGCGGCACGCAGGACAACGGCACCAACCGCTACAACGGCAGTTCGACCTGGTTCAATTCCGACAGCGGCGACGGCGGGTTTGCGCTGATCGACCAGTCGAACCCGCAGGTGATGTATCACACCTACTTCAATGAGAATAACTCCGGCGGAACGCGCGCCCAGATCGGGCCGGTGATCTCTTTCGATGGCGGCAATTCGTGGAATAATGTCAGAGGGTGCTTCGGTTGCGCTGCCCAACCCGGCAACATCAACCCGTCGGATCGGGTGGGCTTCTACGCGCCGATGGCGCTCCATCCCGGCATCAACGACCCGACGACCGGCAACGTCATCTACTTCGGCACCCACCGCCTCTACCGCTCCTCCGATCAGGGACTGACCTGGACCGGGCTTGGCGCGAGCACGGACGGCTTCGGCGCCGATTTGACGAAGAACCTCTCCGGCTTCAACAGTCGCCTCTCGGCTATTGCGGCGCACCCAAGGCTTGATGGCAACACCACTCCTCCGGGCGAAGTCGTCTGGGTCGGCACCAACGACGGTCTGGTTCAAGTCACCACCAACGCGGGCTTGCTCGCCGGGGCCACCTTCACCAACGTCACCAAAGCGCCGCTGCCCAACCGCTTCGTCACTGACATTGCGCTCGACCCGGCCAACCAGCAGCGTGCGTTCGTCACCTACTCGGGATTCAACACCAACACGCCGGAGGCGCCCGGCCACGTCTTTGCGACCGCCGATCAGGGCGCGACGTGGACCAATATCAGCGGCGACCTGCCGGACGTGCCGGTCACCTCTATCGCGCTCAATCCGGTGCGCGCCAACACGCTTTACATCGGCACCGACATCGGGGTCTTTCAGACCACCGACGGGGGCGGGACGTGGGTGCGGCTGTCGAACGGGATGCCCAAGGTCGCGACCTTCATGGTGCGCTATCACGCGGCCTCCGGCAGCCTGATTGCGGCGACGCACGGCCGCGGGATGTACCGGCTGGCGCTCAACCGCACGGCGTCAGTGGTCTCGGCGGCGAGTTTCAGCGGGGCGACGCTGGCGAGAGAAGCGATTGTCGCCTCCTTCGGCACCGGCTTGGCTACTAGCATACAAGCGGCGACCTCCATCCCGCTGCCGACGACGCTGGTCGGGACAAGAGTCGTGGTGCGAGACAGCGCCGGGGTCGAACGCCTGGCCCCGCTCTTCTTCGTCTCCGCGGGACAGATCAACTACCAGATTCCTCCCGGAACGGCGAACGGCACGGCGACGGTGATCATCACCAGCGGCGACGGCACAGTCTCAGTCGGGGCAGTTACGATCACGCCGGTGGCGCCGAGCCTCTTTTCGGCCAACTCTGACGGGCAAGGAGCGGCGGCGGCCTATGCGGTCCGGGTGAAGGCCGACGGCACGCAGGTCACCGAGTCTGTCCTTCAGTTTGACGGGACGAAGTTCGTCCCGCGCCCGATTGACCTCGGGCCGGCAGGCGAGTCGGTCTTCGTGATCCTCTACGGGACCGGGATTCGCAACCGCAGCGCGCTCTCCGGCGTGAGCGCGAGGGTTGGCGGCGTAGAGGCGCGAGCGGATTACGCCGGACCGGCGCCCGGTTTCGTCGGGCTGGACCAACTCAACGTGCTCATCCCGCGGAGCCTCGTCGGACGCCTGGAGACCGACATCGCGGTGGTGGTGGACGGGAAAGCGGCCAATGCCGTGAGAGTCAGCATCAAATAGGTCTGACGACCGACAGCGAGTTTCAGGTGGGTGATCACGCGGAGATGGAAGTCACCGAGCCGCAGTCGGGCGAGAGCATAGGCCGATCCTTGATCTTTCCTGGCCGATGCGACCTCCAATCGGAGCCGCTTACGGGTGCTTCACACGGGTGGCGTTTATTTCCGCTGAGCGCGCAATTCCTTGTTCAGTTCATCGAGGTTGTGTTCGACCCGTTCGAGGCGGGCGCCGAGATCTTTTTGCCCCTGCTCGATGCGGCGGTTGACCTCATCAAAGCGCTGATTGATCCCATCAAAGCGCTTTTCAAGTACGCTGCTCTGATAGTTGACGAGGCCAACGATGAGCCCGCCCATGCCAACCATAAAGATGACAAATTGCCAGATCGTTTGTTTGCCCGTGTCCGAGATGCGGCCTTCGGCCCTGGACACGCGCTCGCTCAGGATTTCGTACTTGGCTTGCAGCGAGTCGTATTTGTCGCGAAGCTGAGAGATTTCAGGATTCACCATATAGCTGCCTCCACCTGGCGCTGATTGTAGCATCATTCCAGACGGCCAGACGAATGGCTAGATCAGGCCGAAACGGAAATCACCGAGCCGTAGTCGTGGGAGAGGATCGGCAGATTCCGGCCGGCCTTGGGTTCAGGCAAGCCGAGCACCTCATTCCAGGTGCGCTTGACCGGCACGCCGATTTGCTGCGCGAGCTCGCCGACCGTCATCCCATCCAAGAAGCGCAGGTCGTGCTGGCGGTAGCTGTCCGGCGGCACCGCCAGGAACTCGCCTGCGAACCGCCCGCGGGCCTTCAGAAAATCCATCCCCGAGAGCAGCCCGGCAACCGTCACCCCGGCGCCGAAGAAGACATTCTCTACCGCCACCGTGCGCAGCCGCGTGCCGAAGCGCTGGTTGAGTTCCGCGACAGCCTCGGCGAGCATCGGGTGGAAGATCAAGCCCGTCGCCACAGTCCCATCAATCTGCCGCGCCCGCTCCTCAGAGAATTCGCCGCGCGTCCGCATCCGCTCGAGCTGCCGCACCCGCTTGGCGTGCGCCTCGAAGAATTGTCGCACCATCCCGACCCCGTCCTCGATCTGCGGGTAGGTGTTCTCTTCCGCCGACCCTGCCCGCACGATCCGGTAGTGCGCGCGCGGCGGGACGGGGCGCTTCGCCCGGATGTAGAACTCATCGCCCAAGAAGGCGAAGACCGTGCCCAGCCGCCGGCGGAGTTCGCCCTGGATCGGTGCGACCTGGTCGATGATCTGGCCGCAATACTCGTCACTCACCGGGGTCAGCTTATCGCGGTATTTGTGGCGGTCGGTGATGCCCAGCGGCACGATAGCGGTCGAAACCAAGCCGGGGTGTAGTTCGGCCAGGTCGTAAATCGTCTTGACCAGGTGCTCGCCGTCGTTGATTTGAGGGCAGAGCACGACCTGCGCGTGAATCTCGATCCCATGCTCGATGAAGTGGCGCATCTTGCCGATCACGTCATCGCGCTTCTCGACGCCGAGCATGTAGGCGCGCAGGTCGGGGTCGGTCGTATGGACCGAGACGTACTGGGGCGAGAGGCGCTGCTCGATGACGCGCTCGACTTCTTGCTTCGTGATTGTGGTGAGCGTCGAGTAGTTGCCGTACATAAACGAAAAGCGCACGTCCTCGTCGCGCACCCACAGCGACGGGCGCGAGCCTTGAGGGTTCTGCTGAATGAAGCAGAAGATGCAGTCGTTGCCGCATTGGCGCGGCACCATCGGCTCGAATTCAATGCCCCAGCGCTCGGCTTCGTCCTTCTCAACCTCAAGCTGCCACTCTTCGCCGTCGGCCTTGATGACCTCGAGCGTCAGCTCTTCTTCGCCCGAAGTCATGAACTTGAAGTCGAGCGCGTCGCGCACGCGCTTGCCGTTGACCATCCAGACGCGGTCGCCAGCGGCGAGTTCAAGTTCAGCGGCGAGCGAATCGGGTTCGACTTCGATGATTTTGATGCCTTTGGCCATGAACTATACTTCTTTCCTTACCTCAGTTTACTACCAAAGCCGCGTCACCCCATACCGATCGAACGCCGCGTCTACGCTGACGACCACTATCCCTTCGGTGAGGCTCTGGGCAATGATCATGCGGTCAAACGGATCGCGGTGATGTAACGGGAGTTTCGACACCGCCATCGCGTGCTCGAGAGTGACGTTCAGTGTGGCGATGTCGTTGATCCTAAGCTGATGGGGGAGGAACAGATCAAAGGGTTGACTGAAGCGAAGTTTGTTCAGACTCACCTTAATCGCCATCTCCCAGACGCTAGCGATACTCAAGAAGACCTCGCTACCCGGGTCCCCGATCGATGACTTCGCGTCTGCGCTGAGCAGCGGGCTATCCTCGACAAACCAGATGAAAGCATGAGTGTCGAGTAGTAGCCTCATTCCATGTATTCTCGGAAATCTTCCAACGGCGCGTCAAAATCCTCAGCCATCCAAATCATCCCTTTGGCGCTTCCGGCTTGGCGCGGTTTGCGCGCCGCCGTGAGCGGGACGAGCTTGACGACCTCATCACTCCCGGCCGCAATCAGAACTTCCTCGCCGCGGACCGCAGCCTTGATCAGGTCCGGCAATTGTGCGATGGCTTCATCAAGGGTCACCTGTTGCATATCTTAATCCTCAGTGCTGATCACGAGACGTTCTGCCACCAACCCGGCGGCCCCGTATCAAGCAAGACAACGCTGCTCACCACGAGACGCCCTTCAATTCAGGTGGAAACAGCTTGCGGTCGGACAGACGGTCTTCGTCGAGCATCCGGAAGAACTCGTCGTCGTAGCCTTCTTCCGAGTCAGTGTCCTCATCAATCCAGGACTGGAGCAATGCGATAAGTTTCTCTCGCCGTTCGCGTTCGGCTTGCGAGATGTGTGCATCCAGCACTTGCGCCGCGTACTGTTCAGGGGGCAACCCTTGCCGCGCTGCCGCTTGCTTCAAGCGTTCTTCAAGCTCTGGAGTCAAAGTGAGAGTCATCATGGCCCTCCCGATCCTATAACAACTCATCAATCGGCGTGTAGGCCAAGCCTTGCGACTCCGCCACCGCCTGATACGTGATCTGACCGGCGTAAGTGTTCACGCCGTTGCGCAAGTTGGCATCCGACTTGATCGCCTTCACGAAGCCCTTGTTCGCGAGCTTCACCGCAAACGGCAGCGTCGCGTTAGTGAGTGCAAAGGTCGAAGTGCGCGGCACCGCGCCGGGCATGTTCGCGACACAGTAGTGTAGCACATCGTCAACATAGAAGGTCGGCTTGCTGTGCGTCGTCGGGTGCGTGGTCTCGATGCAGCCGCCTTGATCGACGGCCACGTCCACGATCACTGCGCCCTTCTGCATCGTCTTGAGCATGCCGCGCGTGACGAGTTTCGGGGCTGAGGCGCCAGGAATCAGCACCGCGCCCACGACCAGATCGGCCGAGCCACACGCGTCTTGCACGTTGTAGGGATTCGAGACCAGCGTCTTGATGCGCGACCCGAAGACATCATCGAGGTAGCGCAGCCGGTCGAGGTTGGTATCGACCACGACGACGTTGGCGCCCAGCCCGACGGCCATCTTCGTCGCATTGATGCCGACCACGCCGCCGCCGATGATCACGACCTTGGCGGGGAAGACGCCGGGCACCCCGCCCATCAGCACGCCGCGCCCGCCTTCGGGCCTTTGCAAGTAATGCGCGCCGACTTGAATCGCCATCCGCCCGGCGACCTCCGACATCGGCGTGAGCAGTGGCAGGTGGCCCTCCGCGTTGGTGATCGTCTCATAAGCAATGCCCGTGACCTTCCGCTTGAGCAGCACCTGAGTCAGTTCCGGAGCGGGCGCGAGGTGCAAGTAGGTGAAAAGCAGTTGGCCTTCGCGCAGGCGCTCGTATTCCGGCCCGACCGGCTCCTTGACCTTGATGACCATCTCCGCCCGCGCCCAGACCTCGTCGACCGAATTGCTGATCTGCCCCTGCGCGTGGCGGTACTCCTCGTCGCTGATCCCGCTCCCCTCGCCGGCGCGGGCTTCGATGAGGACGGTATGGCCGGCATCGCTCAGGGTCTTGACCCCGGCCGGGGTGAGCCCGACGCGGTACTCGTTGTCTTTGATTTCTTTCGGTAAGCCGATGATCATGTGGTTCTCCGTTGTGCTGCGCGATCTATCGCCGCGCTGTTTTGGTGCTTAGGTTCCGCATTACCCGACTGGACTCGCAGTATCGATCTGCGCCTTCTGCAGCTTCCCGCTGTAATCGACGTAAATCGCCTTCCACTCCGAGAAGATATCGAGCGACGAAGCCATCGCCCCCTCGCGGTGCCCGTTGCCGGTGGCCTTCGTCCCGCCGAACGGCAGGTGCACTTCGGCGCCGATAGTCGAGGAGTTGATGTAGAAGATGCCGGTGTGCATCTGCTCCATCGCCTTGAAAGCCCGGTTGACGTCGCGCGTGTAGATCGCCGAGGAGAGCCCATACTTCACCCCGTTGCCGATCTCGACGGCTTCTTCAAGGTTGCGGCAGGGGATAACGCTCACCACCGGGCCGAAGATCTCTTCTTGCGCGATTCGCATGTTCGGTGCAACGTCGGTGAAGATCGCCGGCTCGATGAAGAAGCCGTGGCGGTGCTCGCCGCGGTCCAGGCGCCGGCCGCCGTAATGCAGCGTCGCGCCATCCTCCTGCTGCCCGATTTCGATGTAGCTCATGATCTTGTCAACCGCGTCCTGGTTGATCACCGGCCCCACCTCGACCTTCTTGTCGAGGCCGTTGCCGATGCGCAGCGACTTGGCGCGCTCAGTTAACTTGTCCACGAATTTCTTGTAGACGCGCTTGTGCACGACCAGCCGCGAAGAGGCAGTGCAGCGCTGGCCCGAAGTGCCGAACGCGCCCCAGACGGCCCCTTCGGCGGCGAGGTCGAGGTCGGCGTCCTCCATAATCAGGATCACATTCTTGCCGCCCATCTCGAGCGAGCAGATCTTACCCGTCCTGGCCGTGGTCTCGGCGACGATGCGCCCGACCTCGGTCGAGCCGGTGAAGGAGACGAGGTTGACCCGGGGGTGAGAGCTGAGCGCGGCCCCGACCTCTTCGCCGGTGCCCATCACCAGGTTGAGCACGCCCGGCGGCAGGCCGGCTTCTTCAAACACCTTCACCAGGTTGACGGTCGAGAGCGGCGTGTCCTCAGCCGGCTTGATGACGACCGTGTTGCCGCAGATGAGCGCGGGCATGAGCTTCCACGACGGAATGGCCATCGGGAAGTTCCAGGGCGTGATCAAAGAGCACAGTCCGATGGGCTGGCGCACGCACATCGCGAACTTGTCGGGCAACTCTGACGGCGTCGTGAAGCCGAAGAGGCGGCGTCCCTCGCCCGCTCCGTAGAAGGTCATGTCGATGGCCTCCTGCACATCGCCGCGCGCCTCCTTCAAGACCTTCCCCATCTCGCGTGTCATGTCGGCGGCGAATTGTTCTTTGCGCTCGACGAGGAGCTGGCCGACGCGGTAGAGGATTTCGGCGCGGCGTGGCGCGGGCGTCGCCTTCCAGTGCGGGTAGGCTTCACGCGCCGCGCTGACGGCCGCCTCGACATCCTCGGTCGATGACTTCGGGAACCGGCCGACGACATCACGCGTATCGGCCGGGTTGAGGTTCTCCATCAGCTCGCCGCCCGCGGGCTTCACCCAACGGCCGCCGATAAAGTTCTTGTAGGTCTCTGGCTTCGGATTCAATTTTGCTTTGGCTTGGGCCATAACGCTCCCTCTGAATCTGAGATGTTCAATTTGAGATTTGAAATATCGGCGGTGGCTTGCGGTGCGGTGTGGCACTTCACACAGCTCACCCGCTCATCGCGCCATTTCCCCGGGTGCTTGCGGGCCTGCTCCGCCGCGAGCATCTGCTGCGCCGTGTGGCAGACCAAACACTCGTCCCGCGTCTTCGCGGTGAGGTGCGCTGGGTTCGCAGGCATGGGCTTGATGCGCCCTTTGGTCGAGAGGTAATAGAGCCCGCCAACGGCCACGAGCACGATGGCGATGAAGAGCAGGTCGCGAGTTTTCATGCGCATCACCGGGGATCTACAAGCTGCTAGCTAAGAGTTCAGTTAAATAGCGAATGTAGCAGACTACCGGAGCGAGTGTCAAAAGCAGCGGTCTCGGCGAAACCTTTCGCCAAGGACGCAGGCAACGATCATCCGTTATCGCTTGTCACCTGCGGGCGGGAGGACAGATACTATACTTTCACGAGTGGACTGACGCCTCACGGCCGCTCCCTCACGGTCGCGGTACCAGACTTCGTTCCAAGGAGCCATGATGGAATATCTGATTCAGTTCATCCTACTGGTTGCTCTCCCGCTCACCGATCCGGGAATGACGCCGGCACAGAAGCCTAAGCCCACGCCCAGGGACAACGTCAAAATCGAAACTCAATACGACAAGGCCAAGAACCGGACGACTGTCGCTCTCAGTCCGCTGCTGATTCTCGGCAAAGAGACGGACGGGCTCTTCTTAGGAGCAGAGTTTTCTTTCACCGGCCAGAAGATGGAAGGCGCGGAGCTGCCGGGGAAGTTCCTAGAGCCGCCCGTTTATGTGCTGCTCACCTCGGTCGCGCCTTCGCCCAGGTACGCCGAAAAGCACGCAGTCATCTTTCGATACGACGACCAGCAGCGGTCCGTCGCCAATCCGGAGTTTGATTCCCAGGTGAGAGACGGGCTCGCGGTGGAGACGGTGAGGGTGCCCTTCATGCGCGACTACCTCTATCAGGTGGTCAATGCCCAGCGAGTGGAAGTGCAGTTCGGCGCCGCCAAATTCGAGTTGACCAGGAAGCAACTCGAAGCCCTCCGCCGCCTGGGTCGCCACCTGGCCCAAATCGGGCAGTGGGAGCGCTAAGAATGAATAAGCACCTCCGCAAAAATTCTGAGGTGCCATCGTGGTTTCATTTTTCATTTTCCATTCGCCATTGGTCATGGTGTCACTCATCGCCCGATCAATGATCAAAGATCAATATCACAATGGTTCAGACATTATCAGGCGGCAATCGCGCCGTAAGTCCTGAGTTCATGATCACACGGGTGATTTTTCACCCAACTTGGCTTGAGAGCCAACCGCTCAATAAATAAACCGAGCAATCGCTCATTGAAGTGACGTTGTTTCCAGCGTAGTGGCCCCCCAATTTTGGGGCCCACGACACCCCAACCGGCGCCAAAGCCCTTGCCAGCCATTTGCCTGGCCCGGAGACCTACCTCGTCCACCGACCCTACCTCCCAACTATAGTGGCGAAGGCCGGAGGCATCCGATTCTGCAAAGGCATTACGTCTGAGGGCGCGTAGCTGATAGTCAGCCGAGCTGTGTCAAGATTTGACTGGCGCTGTAGACGGCAAGCAGGCGTTTAAAGACGGTGCGCGATGGATAGCCGATTTCACGCAGCGTATAGTAGAGTAGCGCCGGCAGGTATTCGGCGAAGAATCCGGGGCGGTGATCAGTTGGCTTATCTTGCCACGCTTGAACAGTCTCTGCCTTTTGGCGGAGCCGTTGAATCAGATCGAGGCAATGTTCGATGTTGCCCGTAAACTCGCCATCTCCCCATTGCTTTTTCTCCTTCCACTTATCTTCGTCCAGCAGGTGATCTATCAGTTGGCGCCATAATGGCAACTGCGTGTGGGTATGATCGCTGGCTGGCAACATGGCAGAGTTCTCTGCCTGACATTCCATCAAGGCATAGATGATCTCGATCTCCAGCCGCGCAAAATCCTGGAGCGCGTGTCCCGCTTCCTGGAAAAACGGGAAGTCAATCAGGAAACGATGATCCACGTGCTCCAGCCAGAGCATTGCGTTGTTCGCGTTCAAATCGCCGTGCGCGGGCGAAAGGATGACCGAGATCGGTTCGTCGAGTACGGCTATGCCCGTCAGCTCACCGTTCTTTTCGACAAATTCCCCTACTTTCTCCCGATGAGCGTTCCAGTCCGGCAGCAACTGCGCGACCTTTTCCGCGTCCTTGCTATCCAGAAAATCGAGAATCCAGCCCTTCTCTTTCCCCTTGAGTTGGTAGGGCGGCAAATCCGGGTACTCCTTGGGAAGGCAATCTTTGGTTAACCACATCGTTTTGTCTGCGCGTTTCACCTTGCCGTCTTTCTGATACCACTCTTGACAGAGCCAGGCGATAAACTCGTCGAGAATCTGTTCCCGTCTTTCCGCCAGGGGCGCGCCATCAGCAAGATGTGTCCGGTAAAACGCAGTGTCGGTTGTCTTAGCAGATAGATCTTCGCGCGAGCAAATCAGCAGGGTTTCGAGGTCAATGATGCCGCCCTTCCGGTCACTGTTGCCCAAGTAGTCATAACAGACTGCTGCCCAGCCCTTGTAGCATGCGATGAACTCAGCGGGCGCACTATCCAGACATGGGTGCAGCAGCGGCAAATGTACCTGATAAGGCCACGCGCCCATGCGCGGCATTGCTTGCTCATGCTTCTCTACTTCCTTTTCAAGCTTCCACAGGTTGTCTTCGGTGCCGAGTCCGAGTTTGAGGACGTAAGACTTTGTCTCTTCCCCATCACCCAATCGCAGCAGAAAGACTTTGGCTCCTGATAGCCCTTGTCCCAGCCGCTCAAGCCACACCTTGTTGTCATCAAAGAACCAGCGGATCAAATGTCGGAGAATCTCCTCACCCTCGTTGCGACTGCGGTGTTCGCTTAAGCCGCGAATTTGTTCGCGCAAAGTGCGGTCGTCCTCGCTAAACTGAAGATTAGGAAGATGGATTGGATCGGGCAGCACCCAACCGAAGCTCCTCAAGCCGATGATGATCTCATTGTGTAACGTTAAGTCATCTATAGCGGGCGTTCGAGGCACACGAAGATAATGCGGTTGTGGTTTGAGCGCCTTCAAATCCAGAGACAGCTTGCCACTGACCAAGCAACCGAGTGGCACCGGGCCATGTCCAAGCAGGTAAAAATAACGCAACGGCGTAGCATCCCTCTGCACAGTTGACTCGTGCAGGTCATCGGCGATGAGGGCGAGTCGCCAATTGTTTTTTGCTTCAACCTCACTCCACAGGTCTGTGAAGTTGGTGAGGCGCCGCGCCTGCAGATGAAAATCATCGCGCAGAATCTTTTCAAGCAGTTGGAATCTCTCCTTGCTGGTGTCGCCGATCAGCACTGTCCGCCGTGGATCGAAGTTGCGTTCATTCATCGTTCTCCTCCTCTCCATCCAGCAGCGGTAATTCTGCTTGCTTCCAGCGTTCGCGAAAAGTCTTGCGATCCAGGTTAGCGGTTTTGGCTGCCGCCGTCAGGTTGTGGCGGTGCCGGACGAGCATCTGGCGCAGATAGACGCGGTCAAATGCCTGGTTGTATAGCTTGTTCGCTTCGCGGTAAGGTCGCGTCAACCAATCAGCAGGCAGCAACCGCGTCAACTCGTTGATCAGTTCTTCCGGCAATTCTGGCGAAGGTTGTGACTGCAAGGTCTCCGGCTTGGCTGTAGCTTCGGTTGTCGGCTCTGCGGACAGCAGATCGCTCATAATTTTCATCGGCAGGTGCTGCGGCATGATGACTTCGCCTGCGCAGGCGATGAGCGCCGATTTGACGACATTCTCCAACTCGCGGACGTTGCCGGGGAACGGATAGCCACAGAGTATCTTCAACGTTTCGTCAGCGAAGGCTACTTGCCGCTTGCCGCGTTGCCGGTCGAGGAAATGCTGCGCCAGTTGTGCCACGTCGCCCTTTCGCTCGCGCAGCGGCGGCACATGGATCGTCACCTCGCCGATGCGCTGGAATAGATCAAGCCTGAAACGATTGTGGCTGACCTCTTCCGCCAGGTTGCGATGCGTAGCGCAGACCAGCCGCGCCCGAAACGACACATCCCCCTTGCCGTTCAAACGCCGGAACTTCTTCTCCTGAACCACCCGCAGCAGCTTGACCTGAGCCGAAACCGACAGATCGCCTACCTCGTCGAGAAAGAGCGTTCCGCCGCTCGCTTGCTCGAAGAAACCGAGGTGCTGCCGGTCCGCGCCAGTGAACGCTCCGCGCTCGTGTCCGAACAACTGGCTCTCAATCAACTGCTCATTGATCGCTGAAATTTGCACCGCCACGAGCGGCGCGTCGGCGTGCGGCCCGAACACGTGAATCGCCTGCGCGAACAACTCTTTGCCCGTGCCCGATTCGCCGAGCAACAGCACCCGCGAATCGACGTGCGGAATGACTTTTGCCAACTGCCGCAACGCCACCAACAAACTAGCAGCTTCGCCGCGAATCGTCTCGCGCAGCCGGGCCATCAACGGCGAGCTGGCATCCGCCACCGCCAGCAATTCGCGCCAACAAGCCTTGACCCGATCAGGTTCGAGCGGCTTTTGCAGCACGTCCTTCGCGCCCAACCTGAAAGCCCGCCCCGCCAACTCCGCCGTCAACTCTTCGAACATCACGACCACCGGCGTCTCCGACCATCGCTGCCGAAAGAGCGCGAGCGTTTCGGCAAAGCTCAAATCCGCGACATCCCATAGCACAAAGGCCGCCGCAAATCCGCCAGCATTATCCGCCACCACCTGTTTAGCTTCCGCGCCATCACGACAAACTACGACCTGCGCGCCCTCTTCGCCTAACAACCTGCGAAACATCGCCGCATCATTCACCGAACTGTCTACGACCAGAACCTTAAACATCCTGGGCCAGTGTGACTCGATAAGTTATTAGGTTGCCGTCTTCCAATGGCTTGACGATCAGCCGCCCACCACCACGCAGCGCAATGTGCTGTACCACTGACAGCCCCCAAGCGCGCCACTGCCCCTCGCGGGGGGCGATGTTGTCGCCATTATTGATCTGTTTCGCCAGCGGCTCTGGAATCGGAATGAAGTTGTCACGGAATTGAATCTCAGCCATTCCGTCTTGTGTAGTTACCTTGACCCTGACCTCCCAAAACTTCGAGAGATCGCCTTCTTTCGTCTCGCTCAAGCCGCCGACGAGAATCTCTCTGATGACCATCACTGCGTTGTCTTGAAACTCGTCCTGGAAAGAGAGAATGCGCGTCGGTTGCGCAGTTGGCGTTTCCAAACACAGAGTCAGACATGGGCGTAATTCCTCAGCCAGCCGTTCAAGTACTTGCTCAACAACAACACCACGCGGCAATTCATCTGCCAGCTTAAACGGTTTCTGAATTTGTTTCCATTCTTCTCTGGCATTTTTGATTGCTTCCTCTACGGCTGCCAAGTGCTGCGCCAGCGATTTCGATAACCCATCCATTGGATTGCGGTCTAAATCCTTGACTAGCTCCCTGCGTATCTCTTCTGTTTCATGTCGCATTGATTGAATGAAGCGCGAAAAACAAGAACTAAGCCGGTAACTGACACCATTGTTTGCGTATGGTGCCAAATCTTCAAGCATCCGCTGACGATACTTTTCTTTGACCTTGCCCCAGGCAATTAGGGCGCGACTTTGTAGATCTTCTTTGCTATAAGGTTTGCCGATAAAATCGGTGGCGCCCAGCCGGATAAAACGTTCCAACTCGGTGAAGACAGAGATCACAATTACCCCGCGCGCTGTTTCCGTGTCCAGAGCGAACTTGAGGATGTCTACTCCCTGTTCCGGTCTCGCGGCCTCTCCCTTATGTCTTGGCAGTCCAAGATCAAGGAGAAGAAGGTCATAAGGCTTCCCGGTCTGCTCGGCCTGTCTGAGCAGATCGAAGGCTTCGGCAGCGTAGTGAGCTAGTGCGATCTCGAACCCATCAATGCCGGCCTGTTTCATCTGCGTTGCGCCGATTGACTGAAGAATGTGCCTTGCCGCTTCCGCTTGAGGTATTTCATCTTCGACTATCATTGTTCGTAACTTCATACCGTCTCCTTGTGTTGATCAGCGGGAAGTGTGATGGTCACTTCGGTTCCTATTCCTGGTTTACTTTTAATTTCAAGCTCACCGTTCTGCGCGCTGATGAGCAGCCGCGAAACCAGCACGCCCAGCCCAGTACTATTCTGCGTGGTGACGAAGCCTGACAAGGCCGCTTGAATCTGTTCTTCACTCATCCCTACGCCATTGTCCGTGAAAATTACTTGCGCTGTCCGCCGATCATCGCTCAATGCTGTACTGACGGTAAACCGACCACCGTGGGGCATGGCTTTCATCGCATTATGGATGATGTTGCGGAAGGCCTCGATGATCAATGCATGGTCAACTAGCACTGTGATGTCGTCTGGTAGCGGCGACTGGATACTTACAGATGAAAAGTGATGCTGAATATCCGCCTCAAGGGTCGCTTCTGCGAGAAGCGATTCAAGGTTATAGGGTCGGAGACTGATCTGCTTCATTTGCTTTGCAATTTCCATCGGGCGTTTGATCCCCTCAGTCGCCGAATTGACTAGCTTCACCAAGTCTAGAAACTTCTGTCTTCGCTCAGCCTCTGATTCTGCTGCCTCGATCAAGATGGATAGCGAGCGGATGGTCTGTGTCAGATTTATCAGCCGGTGCGCGGTCTGAAAAACCATGGCGCCCATCGCTTGCACAGCCCGCCGCCCTTTTTCCGCCTGCACTTCGGCCTCAGCCTTTCGCTCAAGTTCTTTTTGTTGCTGATAGACCAAAGCGATCTTCCGGGCGAGGTCTTCTAGCAAGTCAGGATCGTATTGGGCAACTAAGTGAGACTGCCTTCCGACTTTTCTGAACCGTAAGTCCAAAACTCCGATCAAACTCTCGCCATTCTGCAGTGGCAATGCGACGCGTTCAACTAATCCCTCCATTTTGGCGGTCTCAGGATTTTTCAGCTCCATGTCGGAGAGCATTTTTCTCAGCTCATGGATTCTTCTCTGCTGCGCCACTTTGATAACCATCTCATCAGGCCTTGAGGCAAGTGTGGCGACTCCTTCACCTGCTAGGCTAGCAGCCAAACGCAGACCCGACTTGGTTTCACGATTCGATGGTACATAAAAGAGAACTTGCTGAACGTCAGCATAGGATTCGAGCATTTGGCGACACAGTCGTTCTTCGAGTGGAATATGGCGGTTACCTTTTTCGAGTGCATCGCGCACGGCCTCGTGGCATTTCATCTCATCCTTGAACCAATCCATACGCAAGTTGTAGAGCAACGCACTTAGCATGGACGAAATAGTGTCTGCTGCTTCTTGAAGGATGCGCGGATCAGTTGTAGTGAAGCCACTGCCGGGCCGATCCGGATTAATCTGACGAAACAGGGTTAGCAAACCTATTGTCTGGTCTCGCTTCAGACGCAGAGGCAGTCCAAGAGCCTCAACTGTGAAGTATTCCGAAAGCGGATGACCAAACCTATGGATTTCATACTCTCTGTCTGCAGATGACATACGGTTCTTTCGTTTATGAGCGAACAGGTCTGGAACATATTGAGGTGATTTCTCAAGAGCCACGCTTCCCGTCCAGCATTCACCTTTTTTGTACCGGGCCGCATCAACCCATTCGTCATCAGCCCACCCATCTTGCGCGCGTAAGACAAATCTTTCAGCCTCTTTATCCCAAATGAAGAGAGAAGCGATATCAGCATTCGACGCCTTACGGAATCTCTTGATGGTTTCGTTAATTGTCTCTGCCGGTTTCACGAAGTCCGCATCACGCACGAAATCCGAACTGATTTCGAGCAGAAACTGTCGGTCTTGCTGTATCTTGAAATGCTCGATTAGGTAACTGACGCGCTGTGCCAAGGCTTGCAGCGCATTCACCCGCGGACGAGTGAAAAACCAGGGGCGATGTGAGACCAAGCTGATAGTGCCTATCGGATTGCTCTTGTCGTCATAGATAGGCACACTGGCGAATGATCGTTCCTTTTGCAATGCGGAACGAGCAGCGGAGTTGTCCCAATATTCTTTGAGCGCCCATTTTTGCCAAGGATGCTCTTCCGCGTTGTTAGCCACAACAACTTTTTGGATTTTGAATGCCTCTGCAGTTAGGGAGTTACTATCAAGCCCTGTCTTACGGCGAATCACTTTGAAAGCTTCGTAATAGTCACCCGTGCCAGCCACCATCTCTAGTACATCCTCCACGTTTTTTAGAAGGCGAATGTGGCCAGCCTCGACCTTAAAAGGCTCAGCCGCTTGTTTGATGTAAGTGTCTAGCGCTTCACTGAGTTCTGTCGCGCGCAGGCTCTCGTGCAAAGCCTGGTCGAGTGCGCGAGCGATGTCAGCTTCTTCACGGTTGAGAACTCGCAGGAGCGTAGCTTCGACTACAGCGCCTAACGAGCGTAAGATATCCTCTTCGGCCGGAAACAAACCGGTTTGGCGACGGCGCAAATCGCCGAGATCGAATTGCAGCACCGCAATCAGGTGTCTCCCACGATCGAAGAGCGGTAGCACGTACTGACTGATAATGCCTGATATTCTGGTAGTCTCCTGATCACATCGGGTGTCTTGTGCGGAGTCCGGGATAAACTCCGGCTGACCGTTGCGCGCGACGATGGCCAGTATGTCTTCCTGCGTCATCGGACGTTTCGTCACTTCAACAATCTTTTCAAAACGCGAGCCGACGCCCTCTCTGGCGATGAGCCATTCATCGTCCTGATCTCGCGTCACCAGCGAAATCATGGCTCCGGGGAAACCGGTCTCGAAGATGACTTTGAGCGAATCTTTGAGCGCCTCCCGCAGCAGGAATATACTGGTCAGCGAGGGCGCAATCGCAGATATAGCTTTGAACCCTGTATGCGCTGGCGTGCGTGCGCGCATCTCATCCATCTCGTCGCTGAAGCAGAGCGTGGCGATGCCCCAATTGCCGAACAAAAAGCGCCCTGATTCATCCGCTCCGGCTTCGCCATCGAAAAAGCCGCCGAAGTAGAGGTCTTGCTCCGGGAGCGGCTGTGCAGCGTTGATGGACTTGATGGCCTCTTCTGCGTCGGCGGCGAAGTCTTGGAAAGTCGGCCCGATGCCATGCCGGGATGCGGAATGTATCGCCAGACAGCCGATGGGTCTTTCTACCATCCACCAGTGCAGCGATTGGACAAACATCCGTTGGGCTTCGCGCCGCAGGTGCATTGAATCGGTTATCTCTAGTCTTCTGAAGAGCGCGCCTTCCCTGATCTGACGCAGCAGAGTCACGGATTGGCCGTCGGCGGTAACATGCGCGGCGGTCACGAGCGGATCGTGGTTGAGGGACAACTCACCTAGCAATGCGAAATCGGCGCGATCTTTCAAGCCCAGTATCTCGGCGGGACTGCCCGGTTGATCAAACGCGAGCACGGTGCGCCCATCATCGGCCAGCATTTTGACCCGCAAGTCGGTTGTCGTCTCGGTCAGGCCATGGCCGAAGCTGGAGCTGAAGGGTGATCCGGTCGAGATTCGGGCCGCGACCAATTCATCGTGATAGACTGCCTCGCCGACGAACTGAAAGCCGGGGCGGGAAGAGACGCCGCCTACAATCGGGATTCGCGTGCGCGCCTTTTCGCGCAACAAGCGATGCAGTTCCGGAGCGAGATACGCGGCGCGCTGGTCGTGCCGCCCGATGTTGGGAAAGAAGGTCAACATCAAGCGGTCGGGCAATGGCTTTCGGGAGCTACTCTCCGGGGTGAGATAGCTTGGCTCTAGCCTGTTGAGCAGATCATCTATCGCGGCTTCGTGATAGTGGCGGACATCGTGGCTGACCAGGACTTCGGCTTCTACCAAACGCGAAGCAAGACAGACGAGCAGAGCGCCGCGTTCGTAAACCTGGCGGTTGAAAAATACCGCATCCACCGAACTGCCGATCAGTGGCACCTCTCTTGACTCAGATTCGACATCGGAAAAGATACGGCTTTTGTAGTGGGCGACGGTCTGCCGGATGCTGGTCAGCATTTCCGTGATTTGTCCTTCATCGCTGTAGGCAGATGAGGTGAGCAAGATAAGCAGGCGGGGCGGAAATTGTTCGGGATTGCCGGTCTCTTCAAGTTGTCGCAAACACTTTTGGGCTATTTCAGCGCCGTCGGTTGCGGGCGTTGCACCTCGCTCGGCGATGCCGCCACATATGAATGCCAGGTAGTTGAACATGCACGATGACTCCCAGAGGCCCTCGAATCGGACTTCATTCGGGGCAGCTTGTAGGGGACTTTGCCGGTAAGAACATGGGGGTACTCAAGCCGCGGGAGGGGGCACGTTTTATGCCAGATTGCTGCGAGTGGTGAAGGCTAGCTGCCGTCGGGTCGGAAGTTGGTGCGGCATCAACCGCTTAGCGGCTACAGCAATGATGGGTGGCGGTCGCTAGTTCGGTCGCCCGTCTTGATGGCGACCAGCGAAGTGGAGAGTAGATTCCCCACAGCAGGGCGATGATTGACCGCGTGCGAGGCTTTGGTTTCCCAGTTGGGCTGTTTGTGGTCCTTGAATGGAGGTAGCTGGTTGTTTGATGTCCGATTCGGCGCAAGCGACTTGCGATAGGTCTTCTTCGGCGTTGCCACGCCAGCAGCAAACAAAAGATGAATGATCTGCCCGGCTATCCCGAAGGGACACCTGAAAGTAGCCAAGCGATTCATTGCCGGGAGTGTGGTACCAAGACAATCGAGTCCCGAAGGGGCGACTGAAAACACCACCAAGGCGGCGTCTTTCAATCGTCCCTCCGGGACTCGGGTGAGGGGCCTCGCTTTTCCCCAGCAGTCAACTGCTGGGCTATTTTCCATCGTTCCTGCGGGGCTTCAATTTCGCGATCCACTGATTGTGCTCAAACCGCTGGCCGCAGCCGCAATGCCGAGGACTGAAACCAAGATCCAGGGCAGCGATCCCCAAGCCAGGATTGCGCGGATGTTTTTCATACTAACCTCCTTTCTCCCGCACGCGCACAGGAAACCTGTCGCGTGCGGGAATAGAGCCAAACCTTCTCAGGTGGTTGCATCGTGTGTCGCGCCAAGCAAATCAGCAAGCACGGTGCCAGATGGCATGCGATCAAGCTCTGCACGCGAAGTACGCGGAAATCGGTGAATTACCTGGTTTGCCGAGTTTGTGACGGCCGTTGTCGCGAACTGATAGCAGCGCGCGGCGGGGAAAAGGTTTCCTGAAGCGAGGAGAGAATTCCCAATGCTAGGTGGAAAGACTCCAGGCGACGGCCCGGCCCTGGACAAGCGCAAGGTTGATGTTACTTTTAGTCCGCATTTTTACCCACACTGACTCAATATCAGGAGGAGCATTCATGGCAATAAAAAATGCTGCTGCACCTACTATTGCCCCGCTCGATCCGTTAAGCCGAATACTGCTCGGGCCAGGCCCGAGCCCCGTTGACGACCGCGCGATGGGCGCACCACTCGTCGGCCACCTCAATCCGCTCTTCGTCAAGACTCCGGACGAAGTGCAGGAGCTTTGGCGCTACGTCTTCGAGACCAACAGCCGTTGGACGATGCCGATCTCGGGGGCGAGCAGCGCGGGGATGGAAGTTGCCATCATGAATCTGGCCGGACCTGATGAAGAGATCGTCATCTGCATCAGTGGATATTTCGGCGAGCGGATGCACGACATGGCTCTGCGTGTTGGCGCCAGGCCGATTCGCGTCGAATGCGAATGGGGCGGGCCGGTTGATTTGGAAAAAGCTCGCAAGGTATGGCGCGAATCGAATGCGCGGGTGCTGTTTGCCGTGCACGCTGAGACTTCTACGGCCACGCGGTTCGGCTACGACCACGCCGACTGACTCGGCCTGATACGGCCTGCGAGGGAGTTGGTAGCTGCCATCTATGCAATCCACACCGACGTGTCAATCCAGTCTTTGAGCAGACGCAGATGAACGGTAATTTTCTCGGTCGCAGGGTTGAGGGCTCGGCGTAAAGCCTCAGCGCTGCGGTCGGGAAATGCTTCGCACTCACAACCTTGACCGGCCAAAGCGCGCAAAGACTTGATTGACTTATATATTGCAGGTTTGTTACACTGCCCGCGCTTGGTGATCAAGCACGGTGACCCAGTGTGGCAGAGCGCGTGACCGGTCTTTAACTCTTACTGTTCGCTGCGTGCGCTTCTGAATGGTTTCGCTCCCGCCCCAGGTGAAGAGATAATCCTATGTATTACATTCCTAAAGGCAAGCCGATGCACGAGAAGCTCAGCACGTCGTTCGTGCGTGTCGATGGGCTTCTGGAAGAGCTCCAGTCGCAGGGGTTTACTGGCTACATCGTCATGACCTTCCTGCAGTCCAGCGGCTACATCCTGATTCGCGGCGGGCAGGTGATGACGGCCGCCGAGTTCGGTGAGCGCGAACGCCGCGTGGGCAAACAGATCAAAGAGCAGTTGTTCCGCCTGGCCCAGCAAACCAAAGGGACGATCTCCGTCTACCACTTGCCGGACGACATCGTCACGGCGCTGGCCGGGATCGCCGATGGCGAGCATGTCTACGAGAACCTGACGAGCGACTTCGCAAATCTCAGTAAACTGATCAAGCGCTTGGCCAGTGAGCGCCGCCTCTACTTCATCAGTTTGGTCTTCGGTGACCAGGCCGATGGGGGCGGACTGGTTTATATCGAAGGGGACCGTGTCGAGGCGGTCTGTTCATCCGACGAGGGGCTAGTCACCGGCCCGGACGGCTTGCATCGTTTGGTTGACGAGAGCGAGCGCCGGATGGCGACTTTCAGCGTCTATCGCGCGCGCGAGTCTGAAATCCCGGCTTTCGACGAGAGCGAGGTCGAAATCAGCATCAACCGCCTGACGCCGCAAGCCGCGCCGCCGCCGCCGCCAGCGCCGCCCGTGTTCAAGCCGGCGCCACAGCCGGCTTACCACGAATCATTGTTGCCCTCCGGCACCCGCACGGCCGAGACTAAACCCTCCTTCCAGCCAAAACCTTTGGCGGAGGAGCCGGACAATATTCTAGAAGTCGCAGAGATCGAGACGATGCCGGCAGGCTCGCCGGGTAAAACTGCCGGTCTGCGCGTGGCCAATGGGTCCAACGGCCGGGCGCCGCAGAATGCGCCATCAGTGGCGACCGTGCCGCTCACCCAACCGACGCCGACCACGCTGCCCGAAACACGCTCCGGGTCCGAAATGAGCGAGCTGACCGGCCTGATGAGCTCGGTCATCGCCGCGGTCGAGCGTGGCATGACGGTGGCCGGCCGTGGCAGTTCTTTCCCGACGGCTTTGCGCGCCGGCTTACTCGCGGTGACTGAACACTACCCCTTCCTAGACCCCTTCGCCGCAGAGTTTGAATACCACGACCGGGAGATAGTCTTCGTCGGCTCGGCGCAACCCTCGGAATTCGCCAACGGATTGACCGAAGCGCTCCGCCAGATGGTCGAAGACCTCATCTACTCTTCCAACGGCCGCGTGCGCGACTACATCGCGGAGGAGTTGAGCAAGGTCGAGCGCGAGCACACGGCTGAACTCCGGCGCTTCAACCTCTCGAACCTGACCGAGCGCATCTGTCAGCACTAAAGAGGCAAGCAACAAAAGCCAAGAGGCTGGCGAGGAGAGCGTCTCTCCTCGCCAGCCTCTTTTAATTGGGACTCCCGGCTGATCCCTTGACCAGACCAGGGTCAACTCTACTTGAAGCTGTCTCTCATCAGCTTGACGCGGTTGTGGGACTGCTGGATGTTGTTGTACTGCCGCTCGATGACGCTACGAATGTTCGTCGGCAGATCGTTCGCCAACGCCTCTTGGTACTCCTTGACCGCCGCGTCTTCGCCGGCCTCACAGGAAGAGAGAATCGCATGATCACCGCCGCCAAGCGCTGATTTCAGGTCCATCCAAGCACGGCGGATGGCACCCGTAGTGCTGCCGGTCTTCTCCGGATTCCCACCCAGGTTACGCACTTCTTGTTGCAGTTCACCCACGAACTGCGCCCGTTTCTGGCTCTGCTCCAGGCAGAAATTTTTGAATTCCGGGCTCTTGAGGTGCTCCGCGGCTTCGCGGAATCCGTTCTGCCCATCGCGACAGGTTTCAATCAGGTTGTTAAGGATGCTGATGACATCAGATTGCTGAACCGCTTTCGCCATGATAATCCTCCATATGTTGATCGGCGCGTGATTACGCCATAAAATCGCCGCCCGAAGCACACCACTAGGCGAATCCAGGCAATAACACCACCTGCCCAATTCATCCTGAGGCTTGAGAAGCGATCACATTGAAGGGGGAATGAACGAAAAGACTATAGCATATGGGTGAGAGGGCGAACAAGTAGGCAGTAGGCAGTGGGTGCGCGAAGTGAAAGTTGGTAGAGAGAGGGCATGCAGGATAGAGTTTCACCAGGAAGACCAATTCTTGGCGAAAGGAAACTATCAAGATGCCCTTAGTGGAAGAGATTATCCAA
>Ga0207646_10000429_pt1 | contig 56048 bp, 51 predicted proteins | sample KBSK5502metaG_FD_184343 | JGI IMG/M metagenome (GOLD analysis project Ga0207646, IMG submission 184343) | Corn, switchgrass and miscanthus rhizosphere microbial communities from Kellogg Biological Station, Michigan, USA - KBS K5-50-2 metaG... | ecosystem: Host-associated > Plants > Roots >...
CAGGGCGCCGTACTTCAGGCGCCAGCGGTAGAACGTCTGGTCCGAGATCTGCAGCCGTTTGCAGGTCTGTGGGATCGTTAAGCCTTCAGCCTGGAGCTTCTCCGCCTCCCTCAGCTTGCCGATGATTTGCTCCACCGCGAACCTCTTAGCCGGCATCAGCCACCTCCATTTGAACTCTCATTTCGCCGAAGCACCACAAACGAAATGGACCAAATGAAGGGGGGCCGGACACTTGAAATTGCCAAGACCTACGTCCCTCCACTGCGCACAACCCAGATCACGCGAGGCGTGACCGCACAACTGGACGCGACCGGACGCTGCATCTCAGTCGAGATCGGCGACGACCGCCGGCGCCGCCCACGCCAGGCAGAGCAACCCGAGGTGGTGCTCCTGACGGGTACGGACGCCCGCTTCGTACTCCAGTTGCTGGGCCAGATCTCGATCGGTCCGCCTCCAGCAGCCGTGCGCGTGGTTCCGCGCAAGGGAGCCGGCGTCGATGTGGACCCCGTCAAGCTTCGCGAAGCCAGGTTGGCGGCCGGCCTGAGCCTGGCCGCTGTTGCGGGCCCCGAGCTCTCGAAGGCCAGCATCCATCTTTACGAAACCGGGCGCGTCCGGCCCTCGCGCCGCGCCCTAGAGCTCATTGCCCGCCGCACTCAGCGCCCGATCGAGTCATTCCTGAACAGCGCTCAGCCCGACGGGCAATAGCGAGCGGCCGACGGGTCTGTTCGAAACTGAGACCAGCTTTCATCGCGGGTCGCGTGAAGAAGTGGAGGTGGGAGCCAAACCCCGCGCTGCGATGTGGTCGGTATCTTTCCCAGCCGGCAGTCCCTGTTGAGGCTGTCGGGAGCTCTGTTCGAAGAACAGAGCGATGAATGGGCAGTCGGCCGCCGCTACGTCAGCGGAGTCCATGAACAGGCTCTACGAGCCCTCACACGAGAGCTAGCGCGTTGGGCCAGCCCGAACGCCATTCGAATCGCCGAAGCTGCGGCCGGAAGCTCTGATCGCTACGGGGCGGCAATGTCCAGGATGACGCGTTCGAACAGGCGCTGGCCGCAGTCATAAGTGAGCTTGTTGTACGGCACCGCCGCGGACGCGCCATCAGCGAGCGTTGCGGTTAATCCGTCCACGACCCCCAACAGCTTGCTGCTCCCGGGGTCGCCCGCGTTGACGATCGTGCCGGTGGACCGTAGCGCAGGCACCTTGGTCCAGATTGGGACGATCCCGGCGCGGATCTGTACGCGTCCGTTCGCCTCAAGTGCCCCGGCGGGCGATCGAAGGATCTGCAACCAGCCGCTCTGCTCGAACAAACCCGCCAGTCGGTCCGAGTCGTGGCGGTTCCAGGAGTCCTCGAAGTGTGCGATCGTCTCGCGCGCGCTCTCTACCGCCGCGGCAGTGCAAGTTGTCATAGAGGCCGAGAGGGCACTGCCATCGGGTGAAGCCGGACGCGCCAAGGGCGGCCCACCGGCGCAGGAGGTGAGCAGCAGCGCAATCGCGGCGACGGCCCGAGCTCCCAAGCGCATCTTTCTAATCGTTATGATCATACGCTTCGCTGGGTCAGCGGTACGGCTTAACGGTCGACGTCCGGGCCTCCGAAGATTCGCTGGATTCGCTGCTTAGCCAATGGAGCGTTGTCCGAGCTAACTGGGCGCGGGTGCCCGTCGCAATAGGTCAAGGCAGCATAGTGGATGGCGGTTGCGCCCGATTGCCGCGCCAAGTCGTTCCACTCCACTCTCGACGCCGGCCACTGTTGGCGGGTCCGACTTAGCCGAGTTAGATGCCATTGAGTCGACCATACGGCGCGACATGCCCGCGCGGAGTAGTGAATCGCTCGAATGTGTTCGGTTGTGACGGCCGACATCATGGCAACCGGCGAGTCCCATAGCGATATTGAAAAAGCTGCCCACGGTGATTCCCAAAGCAGTAGTTGTTCAAGGGCGCCAGGACTGTCACGAATGGACCGCTTGGTACGACGGAAGTGCCATATGACCCATATCCCCGACCACCAGTGTTTCATCTCAAAACGAGTCATAAGACACGTCACCTGGGCGATCCGGCCCAATCCGCTCTGTGCCTGGCTGTCCACCGAAGCGTGACTTCGTTGCCGAGACAATTCAAGCCGCGCTCGCGACCGCGACGGCGGCTGTCACGGCCACCAGCACTGACGCGAGCAAACGGAAGGGACGTTGGAAACGCAACGTTAGCGAACATGGCTTGTGAGTATCCCTGGCGTAGGCGCCCGCGAGGGCAATTGCGCCTCCCAGCCCGCTCGTCAAGCCGACGGCGTAAGCGATCCCAAGCATCGGACCAACGATCGGCGGAACGAGGACCATGAACAGTAGGGCCATCCACAACAGGGAGGTCACGCGAATGGTTGTCCAGCCCATCCCAAGGTCCAAGCCCCAGAAGAACCAGGCTCGTTCCGGCCCCACCGTATCCCACCACAAGCGACAGGTTTGACGGCGGAGACTAAACGGACGTAACCCGAACAGCTCTAAGTCGCATGCTATGAACATCGCGCCCCCAATCCCAACAAGCGCAGCCCAACTCCGCCTGCTGAACACGTTGGTCGATAGATCAGCAAGAATCATCGCTGTGGTTCCGAGCGCAAATGCGGAGATGAGCGCGCCCGCGGAATAGTGTGCCAACGCCCACCACCTCGCTTGGTCCTTCGCCGCCTTCACGAGGGGCATGATCATCCCGATCATTGAAGCCCCTCAATGCGACGATATTTGGAAAATGCCGGCTGCGAAAGCCAAGAGCAACGGTATGGCGGAGAGGCTGCCTTGCATTCCGCTCGACTACGGCTCCAGGCGGGTCATGGACACGAAACTAGGTAGCCATACGAGCACGGAGTCTCCTCACGGCAGCAGTAGGTTGTGCCGGCGCACCCGTAGCACTCATGGCATGCGTAGGTACAGCCGCCGCTTGGACATGTCCATTCATAGTCGCTTGGTGTACAACTCGGGCACACGGTGCCCGTATCACACCACGGATATGAGAGATTGCAGCAGTTCCAACTCCATGCGTATGCCGCGGTGGGGGCGGCCAACCCCGCCACGACCGCTGCTACTGCAGCGGAGGCTTTGATAACCGACCCGAGTAACCGCCGGCGGGACCACAGTTGCGGGTTCGTGGCTAGCGATGTCTGCAGTCTGAGTAGCGCCTTCTCCATGTCTCACCTCACACCGAGAACAAACGGGCCTGCCATTCGACGCACATCCCGGTTACCGTATCGCCGCCTCAGCTTCGCGGATGGGCGGCTCTGCGTCCGTCGTGGTTGTTCCACTTGTGGCGACCATCTGGACATGCATCGCCGTACGGACGAGGGCCACACGTCTGATCGCTTCACCGTCCAGCTTTAGGACTGCAGGCCTCTCTAGGATCCCCAGTTCGCTCGCCAGCGTCCCGCCCACGTCGATCAAAGTCGGAACTGATTCAAGGCCTGCGCCGGCCACGAACGCCCGCGCATCCTCCTCCGAGCGCCCGTCTACGACGGCAACAACTCGGACGTCGCTAGGCAGGCTCCGAATCACATCGCGAAGACCGAGGGCGACCGAATGGCACGTCAAACAGCCACGATGCAGCAGAACCACAAGGTTTGTACCGGTTGACAAGTGGTCCGACCATTCAGCCGCCTTTCCAGCCTGCGTTCTCATACCGCCGGTCGCGGGCATGTCGCGACCAATCGCGGCCTTCGCAGCGAGTTCAGTGATACCCTCCTTGAACTCGGACCTTTCGCGCAGTTGCCCGACCTGCCGCAACAGCTCCAACAGAACGAAGCTCTGGACGCCACAGATCACGAGGACGACCAACACCAAGGCGGACAGGATTAGGTCCATCGCAACGACTCTGAGTCTTGAGCTATTCGATCTTGAGCGACGGCCCGTCGGATACGAACACCATCTCGCAGTCGGTCGCGGCGCAACTGCAGCACGTTCGGTAGGCCGGTTACCCATCGCGAGAGGATCAAGCCGCCGATGCACAGCGCCAGCACGACACTGAGGGTGCGCGCAATCCCGGCGGCGGCATTGGCTGGCATCGCCCCCGGCGATACCGCACCGTAGATGCTTAGGGGTAGCAATAGCATGCCCGATCGTGCAATCGTTGCCCAGCCCAACGCTTGCCGTGAGTCGCCGAAGCAGTTGCAGAGGATCAGCTGGCCTGTGCGCATCGCATAGACCGCCGCCCCGATGAACACCAGTACGAGCGAAACGCCCAGGACCACGGCTGCTGACTTAGCCTGACCTAGGGAAACAAGAATCCCTTCGGTGGCTTCGAGCGTGATGACTGCAACTACTGAGGGGTTGATTGCGAGCCGCGGGACACCGAGGTTCGCCACGGTGTCGCGGAACGCCGCGAGGCTTCGGACCTTGCCTACACTGGCCGCCAGAAACACCGCCGCGAGAACGAACCGAGACGCCCAGTAGAGATAGTCGATTCCCGGCATTTGGTAAATCCCCGTAAGCCAGCTGTGAAGCAGACGGTGGTTGATGAGGCAACTAGGCGTCAAGTCGCCACTTGTGTCTTCGTCAGTAATGGCGTCGTCAGAAGTAAGGACACTTGACTTTGAGCAGATCCCCGGTTGAGGGTGAGGCGAGGCAAGACGCGCAGGTATAGGCTGTACTTGTCGTTATTCATTGACGGGGTGATCTGTGCCGCAACCGAGCGAGTCCCTCCACGCAACGCCACGGCAGCGACAAGTCCTCGATCTAGCGGTTCACGGCGAATCTGACAAGGAGATCGCCCGGCGGCTGGGACTGGGTCTCAGCACCGTGCGGACCCATCTTGGGCGGTTCTATCGCGACAACGGCCTGAGGAACAAGACTGAGGCAGTCGCGGCGTGGCAGCGTCATTTGGATCTGGAGATTCCCTTGCGTACGAGCGCTCGCCGCGAGTGAGTCAGACCATAGGTCAGCCTGACCACGGGCTGCTGTCGCTTGTCGCGCGGCGACTTAACTCGCTCACGCTGAAAGCGTTGCTGACGGACTCCGGTTCCTTGCTACTCATCCGGGATGGACCAAAGTGGTCCCTTTGCGATCAAAACCTTTGTCCCCGAGCCCCACCGCGCCGACGCATGTCGCCACGCGGCAATCGTGAAGCGAATAGCGCCATCTCTACTTAGAGCGATTTAGGGTCGGGACGCGAAACCTCTCGCCGGCCGGGATACCTGGCACTCACATGGATCGCGTCCGGACGGCTGCGGCGGGCGCCATTGGCGCGGTTGCCTTCTACGATGCTGCATCCATCCCTGTTGGCCCGCTCCACTGCGAACCTCAGCCGGCACCAGCCCACCGTCCACGTGGAATTCTCATTGGGGCGGGGCACAATATCTATTTAGACATCAGGGGGTTGCGGATCGTCTTTGTCCCGGGGCCGTCGGAGATCGAAAAGATCGACGATCCAGGCCGCGGCAAGGAACAGCACGATACCGGTGCCGGTCAGCAGGGCACCTGTGAGATTTGTCTCCCTCTGATCGACGGCGAATGCTGCCGCACCAAGAATCAAAAGGACCGCCGGTACCACGCCGAGTGGCCACCGCTCATCCATTGCGGCTCTCGCCACTAGGGTCCCTCCTAACAGCGATGCAGCTACCACTGCGGGTAACCCCGCGAGTGGTGCGAACCGATACCTTTGCAGCACAACCAGCTGCGCCACTATCGTCACTACGGCCGCTCCGAGAAACCAAAATCGATACACGTCGATATAGGAAATGGTGCGCACAAACGCGGATCGTCGTCCGTCGCGGGATGTTGTCACGACCGTTAGGGAGCCCAGGGGTCTTCGGGTGGTGGGTGAATTATCGGGCCGGGTGGACCTTGGAGTGTCGGAGTGGGTTGCGGGGCCGGGCCTTCCACTGGTCCGGAGTTGGGCGGCGGACAGGGCGATGGATTGGGGCGCGGCTTGCATGGATTCTTTGGATCGTTGAAATCGGGTTTGGATGGATGGCCAGTATCCAGGCCGCACAACCCGCCCGGGGTGCACAGCGGCAAATACGCATCACAGAAGAAGCCGACCAGCGCGGCGGCAACGGACAAACCGAAAGCTAACTTCCCAATCGTCGGTAGTCTGGGCCGGGGTGGTTCGGGCCTACGCCGCTTGGCCAGCACATCGCGGACGGTATTTATCAAGCCCTGAATGGGATTAGCTACTTGGCACTTTGTAGCGACCAGGCCGAAGGCGCAAGCTGAGGCGAGACCGCTTGCGTCGGTGATATTTACGGGCGAGTCACTGGCATATACATAAATAAATAATGAGCAGCCCCCGAGAATCGGTCCACTTCTTGTGAGAGATACTGGTCCAGCCCTCGGGTGGGCGGTCGGAGCCAACTGGTCCAGGCACATCGAGGGGAGTGTCCTCTCACGTCCTTCCCTCTGTCCACCCTAGAGCAAAGGCGGCCGGCGTGAGCATGCCCAGCCCCCGATGCGGTCGCTCTGCGTTGTAGCGCTGGCGCCAATCGTCGATCACGACCTTGGCCTCGAGCAGCGTGTCGAAGAGCTCGCCGTTGAGGAGCTCGTCGCGCATGGTTCCGTTGAAGCGCTCGACGAAGGCGTTCTGTTGCGGGCTCCCCTTCTCGATGAAGGCGGCAGTCACCCCCTGCTCAACGAGCCAGTTGGTGAGCGTCGCCGAAATGAACTCGCGACCGTTGTCCGAGCGGAGGACTTCCGGCTTGCCGTGTTGGCGAAACAGACGCTCAAGCTCGTCCTGGACGTCGGTCGTCCCGATGGAGCGAGCGACTCGACTCGCCAGTCCCTCACGGGTGAACTCATCCACGACGTTGAGGATGCGGAGCGCACTCCCATTACGCAGCCGGCTGCCCATGAAGTCGTAGGACCAGATCTGGTTGGGCCGTGTGGCCTGCAGGTTCCAGATCGCGTTGATCGCAAGCCCCTGCGCCTTCTTGCCGCTCGCCCGAGTTCGCCGAGGGGGAACTCGATGCCCTTCCAGCCGCCAGAGCCTCTCCACTCTCTTCCGGTTCACGTTCCAGCCCTCACCTTTGAGCAGGCTGGCGATCATGCGGTAACCCCACCGCGGGTACTTGGCCGCCAGCTCGTTCATCCGCCTGACCAGTCTCAGCTCGAAGTCCGGCGGAACCGCCTGGTACCTCTGCGTCGACCGGTGTTGCCCCAACAGTCGGCAAGCCCGACGCTCCGACACGCCGTAACGGCGGCGGAGGTGGGTGACGGCCTCTCGGCGGCGCGTCGGGCTCAGAATTTTCCCCGCGCCACGTCCTTGAGCATCGAGATGTCCAGCGCCTGCTCGGCCACGATCCGCTTCAGGCGCGAGTTCTCCTGCTCGAGCGCCTTCAGCCGTTGGGCCTCATCCTCCTTCAGGGCGCCGTACTTCAGGCGCCAGCGGTAGAACGTCTGGTCCGAGATCTGCAGCCGTTTGCAGGTCTGTGGGATCGTTAAGCCTTCAGCCTGGAGCTTCTCCGCCTCCCTCAGCTTGGCGATGATTTGCTCCACCGCAAACCTCTTAGCCGGCATCAGCCACCTCCATTTGAACTCTCATTTCGCCAAAGCACCACCAACGAAATGGACCAAATGAAGGGGGGCCGGACAGTCGACATCCTGGCCGAGGCGAGCTGGGCCCAGTGCGACAGAGCAGCTTGAATATCCTCTTTGATATTATCGCGCCAGCGCAATGGATGCTCCGGGCCGCTACCAGCTTGAGCGGCTGGTTCAAACCCGACGCGAGATGGGCATCAGCCAGGCCGATCTCGCTGCTCGCATGGGCACCACCCAGCCGGCGCTGGCGCGTTTGGAGGGATCTCCTGGCGATCCACGGCTCTCGACCGTCGAGCGATACGCGCGCGCCCTTACTGACGAGCTGCGCGCCAAAGGATTGGTGACGTCCGATGCGCTCACGATCGAGCAGATCGAAGAGCTGATCGAAGCGAGCCTTACCAACAGCTCGAGACTTGCATCCGACGCCAGGCTGCTACTTGACGCCGGCCGCATCCCTACCGCCTATGCGATCGCTGAGGTCGCCTGCGAGGAGGCCGGCAAGATCCTGATGCTCGCCAAAGCCGGCTTGGAGGCGGCGATCGGCCAGCCTGTGGACTGGAGGCAGCTTCGCCGGCGCATGACGGACCATGGCGCCAAGATCCGCACCGTGACCCTCTTCGCCTGGGCGCTCGACGAGCAGGAGGCCGCCTGGAAAGCCGGCGACCTCGACGCGCTGCTGGCGGACGGCCGGGGGAGGCGGAAGGCAACTGCAGAGGCGATCGAGGCCCTGATGCTTCGCGAGCGCGCCCTGTATGTCGAGGTGGCGCCCGAGGGCATATCCACGCCGGAAGCCTCGATCCGCGGGGACGATGCGGACATGATGGTGAGAGCGATAGAGGAGCTGCTCAAGCGGATGCGGGAACAGGTGGTCCCGCCACGTGGCGCGCTGAAGCGCTTGGCGCGGGATCCGGCCACCCGCCAGAAGGCGATCGGCTTGCGACGGCTGCTGAACCGGCTCCCAGCCGTCATCCCCTTCGATCAAGCCGGGAGTGAAGGCCGAGGTCGAGGGCCCGGCGGTCGGGAGAAGGCTCGATGAGCACGGCTCTGATCTACGTGCGCCAGAGCCGCCACAGGGACTATGAGCGAACGGTCAGCCCAGAGGTCCAGGAGCAGGCTTGCCGGGCCCTGGCAGCCGTCAGAAGGTGCGACACAGCCGAGGTCTACTGCGACCTTGACAAGAGCGGAAAGACGGTCGCCCAGCGGCCGGAGTTCGTCCGCTTCTTGAACCGCATCCAGGCCGATCCGCCGGCCGTGATCGCCGTCTACGACCAATCCCGGACTTTCCGCAACACGTCCGAGGCCCTCGATTTCTACGCCCTGATGGAACGGCTGCCGGAGATCGAGGTCGCTTTTCACATGGGCCACTTCGAGCGCTCACCGGCCGGCGAATTCACCTGGACGACGATGGCGGCCGCCCACACGATGGAGCGCCGCATGACGGGCGCGAAGATTCGCGAAGCCAAGGGCTACGCGATCGCCAAGGGTGAGATGGTCGGAGCGGTTCCTGCGGGCTATCTGTTGGAAGGCGAGGGCCGAGACCGGCGAGTGGTTATCGATGAGCCCGTCGCCGGGCTCGTCCGAAGGGTTTTCGCCGAGTACGCCACAGGCCGCCACAGCACCCGCAACATCGCGCATCGCCTCAACGCCGAACGGGCCTGGCTCCCTCGCTTCAAGGGTGGCTGGCGGGCGGACACGGTCGCCCAGCTGCTCGGCAACATCGCCTACATCGGCAAGTCCTGGTCGGGCGGCCGCACGCGACGGCGGGGCGAGCTCGTAGATGCCGCCTGGCCAGCACTCATCGACGATCGGACGTGGGCACGCGTGCAAGAGCTTCTGGACCGCTACAAGCGAGCCGGAGGCCGCAGGGGCATCAAGAACGAGCGGCAGTACGCCTTTCAGGGTCTGCTGCGGTGCGCTCGATGCGGACGCCGAATGCACGCCCACACCATCAGTAGTCGCGCGTACTACAACTGCCGCAGCAACGACCAGGCCGAGCCTTGCCGGCGAGGGGTCCGGGAGGACGCCCTCTTGGCGTGGGCCGAGCGGTTGCTGGCGGTCCTGGACCAGTACCGCCCAGAGTCCGTTGCGAGGGCGGTCGCGAACAGCCTTGCGAACCGACGGCCGCAGGCGGCGCCCGACGCCCTGCAGCAGATCGATTCCAGCCTCGAACGGCTGGGCAAACGCTTCGAATGGGGCCACCTGGAAGAGGCCGCTTACCGGGCCGAGTGGGACAGGCTTATTGCCCGCCGGCAAGAGATCGCTGCAGAACTGGCCCAGCCCCAACCCTCTCCCCTTCCGCTCGAGGGTCTCCTCGCCGCCTGGAACACGGGAGTCCCTCGGACTCGGCGCGAGCTGATCGCGGCCTTCTTCCAGGAGATCGACGTCCTGGACGGGCAGGTCGAGGCGGTACGACCCCGAGAGGATCGCGCTGCCGAGGTCGCGACCCTCCTCGATCGGGCATTCGAGAGTTTCGTAGGTGTAGCCCCGGCGGGATTCGAACCCGCGATCTCAGCCTTGAGAGGGCTGCGTCCTGGTCCACTAGACGACGGGGCCGCTCGATCCGAGTAGGCGGCTAATTCCGCCCGGTCACCGGGCCGGTGACCGTTCCAGATCGTACCAAGCCCGGCGGCGGAGCCCGACCCGGCCTCCTCGGTCAGGGCTGAGCTCCGACTCCAAGCGCGGTGACGTCCCATGGACCGGGACCTTCAAGTCCCCCCTGTCTCGGGGGAGGCGCGCGCGAAGAGCTGGGTTCCGCTGGTGGGCGGCGCTGGTTTCGAACCAGCGACCTCTTGCGTGTGAAGCAAGCGCTCTCCCGCTGAGCTAGCCGCCCGCGACGGCCATTCTACCCACGGGCCAGGGGGCGCCACGGGGCCCAAAACGGCCCTCCGGACTGATACCGACTAACCCCCAAAACCCCCGCTTGCCATGTGACCGACTTGACATCGTCTCAACCCCCGGCAATAGTTCTCCCCGGAGTAGTGGGTCGGTCACCTTGGTGTGGCCGCGTCCCTCGTCGGCGCACTCTCGCCCCGGTCAGACCGGGAAGAGGGCGAGGGAGGAGTCACAGTTGCTACGCGAATCCGGCGCTGAGACCCAAGAATCACACCTAGAAGGGGGTTCTACATGACAGGGATTCGGTTCAAGTCCCTTGTCGTCACCGTCGCCGCGGCCTTCGTGGCCATGGCTTGCGGTGGCAACAACACCACTGGCACCGGGGGCGCGGAGCTCGCTGCCGACCAGACGCTGACGATCCCGATCCAGGACGACGTACAGACCCTGGACCCGGGCCACGTCCAGTCGGGCGTGGACATCACGTTCACGACCGAGATGTTCGCCGGCCTCTATGGGCTCGACAACAGCAACAAGATCATCAACATGATCGCGACCGGGCAGCCGGACGTCTCCTCGGACGGCAAGACCTACACCTTCCACATGCGGAAGGACGCCAAGTTCTGGAACGGCGACCCCATCAAGTCGTCGGACGTCCTCTACTCGTGGAACCGCGCTGCCGCTCTGAACGACGCCTACGCCACCGTCTTCCAGCCGGTGGTCGGCTTCGACGACACCTCGAACGGCAAGACCAAGGCCATGAGCGGCCTGTCTGCAACTGACGACTACACCGTCAAGGCCACCCTCACGGACGCGGCCGGCTACTGGATGAGCGAGCTCGCCATCTGGACCGCCGCCGTCGTCAGCCAGAAGGCCATCACCGCGGCCGGTGAGGACGTCTGGTGGACCAAGCCCGACACCGCGGTCGGCGCCGGTCCCTTCAAGATGACCGAGCGCACCGCCAAGGCGTCGATGGCCTTCCAGCCCGTCGCCAACTGGTGGGGCGGCTCGACCGGCGCGCTCAAGAACATCAAGGTCGAGATCGGTGTCGATCAGGCCTCCGCCGTCAAGAAGTACGAGGCGGGCGGCTACGACCTCGTGGGCATGGCCAACAACGGCCCCGGCCCCGACGACATCCTCCGCTACAAGGCCGACCCCACCAAGCAGAAGGAAGAGAACATCTACCCCGCTGCTCGGACCACGTGGGTCAACTTCGGCTTCACGGGCAGCAGCCCGTTCGCACCCAAGGCCGGCATCACACCGGGCCAGCCCACGGCAGGGCTGAGCGCCGATGACGGCAAGTCCGGCCGCAACGCCTTCAGCCTGTCCATCGACCGCGCCGCGCTGGTCGACGTGGCCTGCTCGAAGGGCGCGACCTGCACCGCCGCGACCGGCGGATTGATCGCCAAAGGCCTCAAGGGCTATGTCGGCGACGGCAAGGACCCGAACGCCGTGTTCAACGCGTCCACCGCCAAGGCCGACTACACCAAGTGGGACCCCAGCGGCAGCAAGATCGCCAGCCTCAAGTACCGCTACAACGCCTCGGCTGGCAACACCAAGATCGCCCAGAACCTGCAGTCGCAGTGGAAGGCGAACCTGGGCATCAACATCGACCTCGCGCCGTCCGACTTTCCGACTCTGATCGCCGACCGCAACGCCAAGAAGACCCCGCTGGCTCGGGGCTCCTGGGGCGCCGACTACGACCACCCGCAGGACTGGTTCGACAACCTCTGGACCTGTGACGCGGCCAAGGTCGGTCACGGCGGCACCGAGGGGTACTGCAACCCGGCCATGGACAAGACCCTGGCCACGGCCAACGCCGAGTCGATCGACAAGGCCATCCCCTCCTACCAGCAGGCCGGCCAGACGCTGATCGACGACAACGTCGACGCCGTCCTCTTCTACGGCACCCAGACCTACTTCACGCACACCTACGTCCAGGGCGCCGGCTTCAACTCGCTGTACGACTTCAACTGGCAGGGGATCAAGATCCTCAAGCACTAGACCTCGGGCGGCTTATGATTGGGGGGCCCGTTCAAGAAACGGGCCCCCTATCCGTTTAAAGAGGTCATAGTGGTTAGATGACACGGGGTACCCTGATCTACATCGGGCAGCGCCTGCTGCTGATCACCTTGACGGCGCTGATCGTCTCCTCGATCGTCTTCATCGGCGTCCATCAGCTGCCCGGCAACGCCTTCCTCAGCGAGCGCAGCCCCAACCCGTCGGCGGAGCAGGTGCTGGTCCATCATTACGGCCTCGACCGGCCCTGGCCGGTGCAGTACGTCAGCTGGCTGACCGGGGTGCTGCACGGGGACCTCGGGGAGTCGCTGGTCAACCGCGGTGTCAAGATCACGCCGCTGGTCCTGCGCGAGGCCCGAGTGAGCGCGACTCTGGGCTTCTGGGCGATGGTCTTCACGATCACCCTGGGGATGTCGCTCGGGATCCTGGCCGCTGTGAAGCAGAACACACTGCTCGACTACGTGGCCTCGTTCTGCGCCGTGATCGGCTACAGCATGCCCAGCTTCGTGACCGCGACCTTCCTGGTCCTGCTCACGGTGACCGGCTTCTTCGCCTGGTCGGGCGGCCTGGTCTACGAGAACATCGGCTGGGGGAAGCCTGAACAGATTCCCGTGCCCGCCATCTCGCTCGGGCTGCTGCCGAGCGCGATCATCTTCCGTTTGACGCGGGCCAGCATGCTGGAGGTGATCCGCCAGGACTACGTGCGCACGGCCTGGGCCAAGGGCCTGCGCTCGCGGATCGTGATCATCCGGCATGCCCTGCGCAACGCGCTCATCCCCGTGATCACGATCCTGGGCCCCATCACCACCGGGGTCATCACCGGCTCGATCGTGATCGAGTACATCTTCGGCATCCCCGGCCTCGGCAAGGAGTTCATCAACAGCATCGCCAACCGCGACTACAACGTCGTGATCGGGGTCTTCACCTTCTACGCGATCCTGGTGGGCATCGCCAACCTGCTGGTCGACCTCGTGTACCCCATCCTGGACCCGAGGATCAGGTACTGATGGCCACCTCACCCAGCTCTTTCGAGCCCGATACCACTTTCGTCGCCACCGACACCTACGAAGTCGGTGAGCAGATGTCGATGTGGCAGGACGCCTGGCGCCGCCTGCGCCGCAACCGGCTGGCGCTGGTGGGCATGGCGATCGTCACCATCCTGATCCTGACCGCCATCATCTCTGCGTTCTGGACGCCCTACCCGGTCTGGATCCAGTCGCTGGGACCCACCTACCAGGGACCGACGGCCAAGCACCTCTTCGGACTTGACGACTCGGGCCGCGACATCCTCAGCCGCCTCATGGGCGGGGCCCAGGTCTCGATGATCGTGGGTGTGGGCACCGCGACCCTCAGCTCCATCATTGGCATCGTGCTGGGCCTCCTGGCCGGCTTCTACCGGGGTTGGGTGGACGCCGTGGTGTCCCTGCTCATCAACATCTTCTACGGCCTGCCCGACCTGCTGATCGTGCTCCTGATCGTGGCCGTGACCCAGCAGCGCGGCCTTCAGAACATCATCCTGGCCATCTCTCTGACCGCCTGGCTGGGCATGGCCCGGCTGGTGCGCGGCCAGACCCTGAGCCTGCGCGAGCGCGAGTTCGTGGAGGCGGCCCGCTCGGTGGGCACCCGCGATGTGCACCTCCTCATCCGCCACATCTTCCCCAACGCGCTGGGCCCGATCATCGTCCAGGCCACCTTTGTGATCCCGGCCGCGATCCTGTTCGAGGCTTTCCTGTCCTACCTGGGCTTCGGTGTGAAGCCCCCGACCCCCTCCTGGGGCGCCATGGCCTCTGAGGGTTATCGCTCGCTGCAGTTCGCTCCGCATATCATCCTGATACCGGCCGCGGCGCTCTGCCTCACACTGATGGCCTTCAACTTCATGGGGGACGGACTCCGGGACGCCCTCGATCCGCGTATGCGGAGGTAAGCAACCAACTGGAACCGCTGCTCAGGGTCGAGGACCTCAGGACCCACTTCTTCACCTCAGGCGGGGTCGTCAAGGCCGTCGATGGGGTCAGCTTCGTGGTCCACAAGGGCGAGACCGTGGGGATCGTCGGCGAGTCCGGCTGCGGCAAGTCGGTCACCGCGCTCTCGGTCCTGCGCCTGATCCCGGATCCCGGCAAGATCGTGGGCGGCCACATCTTCTTCAAGGATCGCGAGGTGACCCGGATGTCGGCCGAGGAGCTGCGCGAGTTCCGCGGCAACGACGTGGCGATGATCTTCCAGGACCCCATGACCTCGCTCAACCCGGTGCTCCGGATCGGCTTCCAGATCAAGGAGGCGATGGTGGCCCACGAGCGTTTCGACAACAATGCCGCCGAAGAGCGGGTGGTGCCGATGCTCAAGAAGGTCCGGATCCCGGCGCCCAAGGACCGCGCCAAGAACTATCCCCACCAGTTCTCGGGCGGCATGCGGCAGCGGGCCATGATCGCCATGGGGCTGTCCAATGAGCCCGGCCTGCTCATCGCGGACGAGCCCACCACGGCCCTCGACGTCACCGTCCAGGCCCAGATCATCGAGCTCCTGCGCGACCTCAACCGGGAGATGGGCACGGCCGTGGTCCTGATCACCCACAACCTGGCGGTGGTCGCCAGCCTCTGCACCCGGGTCATCGTCATGTACGCCGGCCGCATCGTCGAGCAGGGTCCGACGCGCCAGATCTTCTACAACCCGCAGCATCCCTACACCTGGTCGCTGCTGCAGTCGATCCCCCGCATCGACTCCACCCAGCACGACAAGCTGCTGACGATCTCGGGGCTGCCCCCCGACCTCAGCAACCCGCCGCCAGGCTGCCTGTTCCACCCGCGCTGCCGGTTCCGGGTCGACCGCTGCTCCAAGCAGGAGCCGCCGCTGGAGGAGGTGGGCCCGGGCCAGGATGCCCGCTGCTGGGTGCTGATGAAGAACGCCCTGGCCGGAGCCGAGTCGACCTCTTGAGCGCTGAAGGCGCCCAGGTCTCGCAGGCCCCGGCCTACGAGATGGCGCTGGTCCGCGTCGAGGACGTGGTCAAGCACTTCCCGATCGGAGCGGGCCTCTTCGGCGGCCAGGTGGTGCGCGCCGTCGACGGCGTGTCGTTCGAGGTGCGGTCCGGCGAGACGCTGGGCCTGGTGGGCGAGTCGGGCTGCGGCAAGTCGACGTTGGGCCGCGTCATCGCCCAGCTGCAGCCAGCCACCTCGGGGCACGTCTTCTTCAAGGACACCGACCTGGTGTCGCTGCACGGCGAGAAGCTGCGCCGGATGCGGCAGCAGATGCAGATGATCTTCCAGGACCCCTACGCGTCCCTCAACCCGAGGATGACCGTGGGCGACATCATCGGCGAGCCGCTCCAGAACTTCGGGATCTCGCGGGGCAAGGAGCGCGAGAAGCGCATCCACGAGGTGATGAGGATCTGCGGCCTCAACCCCAACTTCATCCGCCGCTACCCGCACGAGTTCTCGGGCGGCCAGCGGCAGCGCATCGGCATCGCGCGCGCGCTGGTCCTCAACCCCACCTTCATCGTGGCCGACGAGCCGATCTCGGCCCTCGACGTGTCCATCCAGGCCCAGATCGTCAACCTGCTCGAGGACCTCCAGGACCGCTTCAAGCTGACCTACCTGTTCATCGCCCACGACCTGTCGGTGGTGCGCCACCTGAGCGACCGGGTGGCGGTGATGTACCTGGGCAAGATCGTGGAGGTCGCCGACTCCAAGGAGATCTACCTCAACCCGCTGCATCCCTACACCAAGGCGCTGCTGTCATCGATCCCGATCCCCGATCCCGACCTGGAGGCCAAGCGCGAGCCGATCCTGCTCAAGGGCGAGATCCCATCTCCGGTCAACCCGCCCACCGGCTGCCGGTTCCACACCCGGTGCCCGATCGCGCAGTTCCCCAAGTGCTCCGAGGAGGAGCCGGCCCTCGAAGACAAGACGCCCGGCCACCGCGCGGCCTGCCACTTCGCCGGGCAGCTCTAAGCCGACTCTTAACAGGCTATGGCCCGCATTGCGGCCGGCGGGACCTATGCTCCCGCGAACCTGCAATGGACTTCCATCAGCTCGTTTGCTGGTTCCTGCACCGCAACTCCCGCGAGATGCTGATCCCGGGGATCCTCCCCTTCGGCCTGGACGCCGTCGTCTTCTGCTGGCGCTGCGACAAGTTCCGGGGCCGGGCAGTGAAGGTCTTCCAGCCCAACCTGGGCCGGGTGTAGTTAACTTTTCTTATAGCGGTACTGTCGGATAGACTGACAATGCTTCGCGTCCAACAACGCGGGCAAAGGAGGTCTCAGGTGACGGACAAGGCCGAGGGCCGCGAGGATCCCGTCTAGGGCCTGATGCGACGCCCTCTCCTTCGCGGCTGGGCCGCCGGCCTGGGCGCGGTCCTTCTGTGCGCGGCGTTCCTGGGCTACGTCGGCGTCACGCTGCGCCAGCTCCCCGAGCCCGGACGGGAGCTGGCGGCGCGCTCGATCGTCGTATACGACCGCAACGGCCAGGTCCTGGCCGACCGCAATCCCAACGGGGAGTACCACGTCCCGCTGACGCTCGCCCAGATGGGCAGGTACGGGCCCGCGGCGACCCTGGCCGCCGAGGACCGCCAGTTCTACAGCCACGGTGCGGTCGACCCGGTCGCGATGGCGAGAGCGGCCGCGGTCGACGTCACCAGCGGCAGCGCCGCGCAGGGCGGGAGCACGATCACTCAGCAGCTGGTCAAGATCCAGCTCCTGGAGCCCCAGAAGACGGTCGACCGCAAGCTCCAGGAGGTGATGCTGGCCTGGGCGCTGGAGCATCGCTACAGCAAGGACCAGATCCTCGAGATGTACCTGAACCGCGTCTACTACGGCCACGGCGCGTACGGGCTGGGGGCGGCGGTCAAGGCCTACCTCGGCAAGGATCGCAACGCGTCCGACCTGACTCCGGCGCAGGCTGCGCTCCTGGCCGGCCTCCTCCAGGCCCCCAACAGCTACGACCCGCAGACCCACTTCGGCCTGGCCCGCGAGCGGCAGCTATACGTGCTCCACGGCATGGTCGCCACGGGCGCGCTGAGCGCCGCAGACGAGCAGAAGGCCGAGCAGGAGCCGGTCGAGAAGGAGCTCAACTTCAACACCGGCTACCGGCAGGAGAAGGCGCCCCACTTCGTGGACTACGTGATCTCACGGCTGGAGCAGCAGTTCGGCTCGGCAGCGATCCAGCAGGGCGGGCTGGCCGTTTACACGACGCTCGACCCCAACCTCCAGGCCCTGGCCGAGAAGTCGGTGGCCGACGGCGTGCGGTCGCTCGGCCCCAAGGGCGTCAACAACGGCGACCTGCTGGCGGTCCGACCCGCCACCGGCGAGATCCTGGCCTGGGTCGGCTCGGCCGCCTACAGCGACTCCGCAATCGGGGGCCAGTACGACGTCGTGCTCTCGCCGCGCCAGCCCGGCTCCTCATTCAAGCCCTACACGTACGAGGCGGCGCTCAAGGACCACAAGATCGCGCTCTGCACCACCCTCCACGACCAGGCGACCAACTTCAACGGCTACCAGCCGCTGGACTTCGACAACAGCTTCCTGGGCAGCCTGCCGGCGCGCCGGGCCCTTCTGCTGTCGCGCAACGTGCCCGCCGTCGAGGTCGGGCGCCTGGAAGGCATGGACAACGTGATTCACCTGGCCGCGGCCATGGGCGTGCACTCGAAGCTCGAGCCCACCTTGCCCACCGCGATCGGCGCCAGCGAGGTGACCATGCTGGAGCACGTCCAGGGCTACCAGGTCTTCGCCAACCAGGGCGCCAAGGTGCCGCTGGTGGGCATCACGAGGGTCGTCGACGGCTCCGGCAGCGCGATCTTCGAACAGAGGCCGGGTGCGCAGGATGGGCGCACGCAGGTCCTGACGCCGGCCGAGGCCTACCTGATCACCGACACCCTCAAGGACTACCCGAAGCAATGGGGCTTGGGCTGGACGCGGCCGATGGCGGGCAAGTCGGGGACCTCAGGCGGCAGCCAGCTGGGCGTGCACCCCGACGCCTGGATGATGGCCTACAGCCCTGACATCGTGGTCGGCGCCTGGGCCGGGAACACGGGGCCGAATGGCGGCGGCCGGCCCACCAGCGCCTTCGGCACCGACGTCGGCAGCACCATCTCGGCGGAGTTCATCAACAACCTGCCGCAAGATCTGAGGCACTGGTACACGCAGCCATCGGGTCTCGCCCACAGCCGGTCCGGAGAGCTGGTGCTCCCGGGCACCGAGAACATGTGCGGAGGCGCCGGTTCCGGGGAAGGCCAGGGCGGCGCGCCGGCCCCGGACGGTGGGAAGAAGAAGAAGTAGCGCCCGGCGGCGACCCACCGACTTCGTTTCTTGGTGACTCTTAACAGGTTCGCGGCATAGGGTGTGCGGTCCGGGGGTGCGGTTGCTGTTCTGACGGCAACACCACAAGTTAGGGAGGGGGTCTCGTGAAGAGACTGTTGATAGCGGGTGTCCTCGCCATGGGCGCCCTGGGCACCACCATTACCCAGGCCGGCGCGTCCGAGGCCTTCTGCGATTGGGACCCGGCCGTTGTGATCGTCACGCCGGGCGGCTACCTGGACACCGTCTACGTGAGCGTCTGGACCTCGTCGCTCCTGAACCTCGGCCTGCCGCTGGAGTCCTATACCGCCAAACGCGGCTACGACGCCGCCGGCAACCCGGTCACCAACGTGGACATCGCCGTCTACGTGCCCGCCGGCCTGCTCTTCCAATTCAGCACCCTAGACGAGGTCAGCACCGGCCTGCTAGGTGGGGGGGCTGTCCTGGCTAAAGCGAGCGGCACCAGCGGCCAGACCACCCATCTCCGGTTCACGCTGAACACAGCCTGACCTCGTGACCCCGGGGTCGCGCCATCTGCTGGACGCCTACCGGGTCAGTGTGATCCTGGTCGCCGCCGGGCTCACGCTCGAGCGGCTGGCCGGGATCTCCACGGGCCCGGTCGAGCCGATGATCGTGGCCGCGCTGCTGGTGGCGGTCGTCCTCGCCATCCAGTACCCGCTCACGATCGCGGCCAACCACAAGCTGACCATGGACACGGCGGCGCTGTTCGCGACCGCCATCCTCCTCCCCACGCCGGCCGCCATGCTGCTGGTGGCGGGCGCGACCACCGCCGGCTGGTCGCTCTCGGCGCTGCGCAAGCTGGCCAGCAGCCCGATCCGGCCGCGGCTGCGGCTGGTGCTGCCGGGCGTGCTCTTCAACGCCGCCCAGAACACGCTCAGCGTGGCCGCCGCCTGCGCGATTCGCGACTTCGTCCAGGGGCCCGGTCCTCTGGGCCTCCACAACCCGACCACGGTCTGGGTGATCCCGCTGATGGCCCTGGCCATGTACAGCCTCAACGTGGGGCTGGTCGCGATCGCGGTCGGCCTGCACTCCGGGCGGAACCCGCTGCAGCTGCTGATCTCCACCCGCCAGGTGGCGGCGCTGCAGTACGCGGGCCTGTTCCTGGTGGGGTTGATCGCGGCCGCCGGGACCGCCATCTACCCCTGGATGCCGCTGGTCATGGTGCTGCCCGCGGCCATCATCTACATCTCGCTGAAGCGGTCTCTCCAGCTCGCGGAACAGACCATCTCGGCCGTCGAGCGAATGGCCGACGTGATCGACCGCCGCGACCCCTACACCTACCAGCATTCCATCCGCGTCGCCGATTACGCGGTCCAGCTCGGGCGCCGGCTGGGCCTCAACCCCGATCAGCTGCGCCTGCTGCGGCTGGCTGCGCGCGTGCACGACCTGGGCAAGGTGGGAGTGCCCGACGCGGTGCTGCTGAAGCCCCGCAGGCTGACCCCGGAGGAGCAGGCCGAGATGGAGCGTCATCCCCAGCTCGGCTACGAGATCCTGAGCGAGTTCTCCGAGTACGGCCGGGTGCGCGAGCTGGTTCTCACCCATCACGAGCGCTACGACGGCCTCGGTTACCCGAACCGCGTCGAGGGCCGCCGGCTGCCGCTGATGGCGCAGATCATCCCGGTCGCCGACGCCTTCGATGCCATGACGTCCGCCCGCCCCTACCGCGAGGCGATGAGCGTCTCCGCGGCGGTGCGGATCCTCGAACGAGGAGCCGGCACCCAGTGGAACCCGGCCGTGGTGGCGGTGGCGCTGGCCTCGCTGCAGCCGGCCGCGATGCTGGTTGCGCCGGCGGTGGCCAGCCCCGTGTAGCCTCCCCGTGATGGCCGCCGCCGAGCCCTTCCGCTTCCGGCCTCTGACGGTGGCGGACCTGCTCGACGAGTCGTTCCGGGTCTACCGCGCCAACTTCCCGGTGCTGGCCGCGATCGCGATCGCCACCTACCTCCCCCAGGTGGCCATCCTGCTGGCCAGCGGCACCCAGGACATCTACACGGCGATGATCCAGGCCGCGCAGCACCCCTCCGCGCCACCCGACAGCACCCTGGCCGGCTACAACCCCCTGCGCAGCCTGATCAGCCTGCTCAACTACCCGGTGCAGCTGGCGGTGGCGCCCTTCGAGTACGGGGCGCCGATCCTGGCCGCGACCTGGACTTTGCTCGGCTACCGGGTCTCGCTGGAGGGAGCCATCCGGGGCCTGCTGCGCTTCTTCTGGCCCACGGTGCTGGTGCTTCTCATCTACCTCGCGGGCAGCTTCACGTTCCTGTGCTTTCCCGTCGCGTTCTGGCTTTTCACGCGGCTGGCCTTCGTGCTGCCGGCCCTCTACGCCGAGCAGTCGGGCGTCAGCAAGGCCCTGGAGCGCTCGTGGGAGCTCACGCGGGGGGCCTTCTGGCGCACCTTGGGCCTCTTCCTGCTGCTGGGGGTGATGCTCTACGTCGTGTCGATGGTGCTGACGCCGGTCTTTGTCGGGGCCGCGGCGCTGATCCCCGAGATCCCGCTCTGGCTGCGGGTATCGCTGGGCCTGAGCTTCATCGGCATCTCCTCCGCGATCATCTACCCGCTGTTCGCGATCGGCGCGACCCTCATGTACTTCGACCTCCGGGTGCGGCGCGAGGCCTTCGACCTCGACTTCGCCGCTTACAAGCTCGCCGGCCGAGCCCAGGCAAGCCCCTGATCCGTCTCGCTGCAGCACTCGTCGCCGTCCTCTCCGCCACGCTGCTCAGTACGCCCGCGGCTGCCGCCGCGGCGCCGCCGGCCGACCCCGCGGCCTACCGGGCGGCCGTGGCGCGGGTCCTCGAGCGGGTGGCCGCCGGTGACGCCACCGGCGCCACGGCCGAGATGCGGTCCTCCGGCCTCGAGACCAGCGAGGCCGAGGCCTATAGCGACCTGGTCGCCAGGCCGCCCGACCTGCCCGACGCCGAGAGCCGGCTGCGCGCCGCCCAGAACGCGCTGGAGGCGCCCGCGCCTGCCGGCGACCCGGTCCAGGAGCGGGCTGAGATCAAACGCATCCTCAGCCTCCGCCGCTATGCCGGCAACCAACCCTCGGCCTGGGACCGCTTCTGGAACTGGGTCGGCAACCGGATCGTGGACTGGCTGAGCTCGCTCAACCTGCCCGCGGGAGCCTTCGTAATCCCGACCTGGATCTGGCTCGCCCTCTTGGTGGCGGCGCTGGCGATCGCGGCGGTCGGGGTGGCGCTGATCGCCGGCCTATCGCGCAGGAGCCGGCGCCGGCGCGGCGCCGCGGCCTTGGCGATCGAGCCCGCGCGCATGGTCAGGGAGCGCTTCCAGGAGGCCGACCGGCTGTCCGCGGCAGGCGATTGGAACGGCGCCGTCCGGGCGCTGGCGGAAGCCGTGGCCACCCGTCTCAGCGGTGAGCCCTGGTGGGCGACCAGCCCGCAAACCCTCCGCGAGCTGTTCCGGCAGGCCGGCCGGCTGGACTCCCTGCGGCAGCTGCTCCTGGCCTTCGAGACCGTGGTCTACGGGCGCCGGAGCATCGACGAGGCCGGTTACCGGGCGGCGGAGGCGGCGGCGGCCGCGATCCGAGCGCAGCCGCCGAGCCAGGAGGTGGCCGCGTGAGGAGCCGGCCGTGGCTGGTGCTGGTCGCCCTCCTGGTGATCGCCGGCGTGCTGGTCACCGCCCGCGGGCTGCAGGGCCAGGACCCGGACTGGCACAGCTCCAGGAGCGATGGGCCCAAGGGCACCTCGGCGCTGCTGCTGTACGCCGCCGCGCTGGGAAGGCCGGCGCGGACGCTGCAGGGCTCCTTCGACCTGCCGGCCTCGGCCACCACCCTGTTCGTCTTCAACCCGTTCACCGGGTACTCGCCCGCTGAGGCGAGCCGGCTCAGGGAGTGGGTGGCCGGGGGCGGCACCCTGGTCTACGCCGACGACAGCCTGGACGGGGAGTTGAGCCAGGCCTTCGGCATCGGCAAAACCAGCGGGATCGCGCTTTCCGGCGGCGTGCCCGCGGCGCCCTACTTCCCGGGTGTGCGCGCGGCCGGCTCCGGGTCGGCGGTCACTCCCTTCCGCGCCGGACCCGCGCAGGCGGTGGCGCTGCGCAGCGCCACGGGAGCGCCCCTGGCCCTGATCGTGACCGTTGGTTCCGGGCGCGTGATCGCGCTGGCCGACCCGCTGCTGCTCTGCAACGGCTTCATCGGCGACGCCGACAACTGGCGCCTGGCGGCCGCGCTGATCGAGGCCTCGCCCGCGGTCGCGATCGACGAGTTCCACCACGACCTGGGCAACGTCTCGGGCTCGGGTGACTGGTCGCGCCAGCCCTTGGGGATAGGCCTGCTCTGGGCGTTCGTGGCCGTCTTCGTCGGCATCGCCCTGCGCAACCGCCGCTTCGGCCCCCGCGTGCATCCCGGCGTCCCCGGCGAGCGGTCGAGCGCGGAGCACGTGTCGGCGGTGGGGCGCCTGCTCCGACGCTTCGGCGGCCGGGGCATGACCGCCGAGCTGGCGGTCGCCGCCACCCGGCGCTCCCTGATCGAGCGCACCGGCATCTCCCGCGATGCGACGCCCGCCCAGCTGGTTGAAGTGCTCGCGCGCTCCTCCCCGGAGCTGGCGGCCGAATGGGCCGCCGCCGAGCGCGACGCCCACCTCGCCGCCGCCTCGGGATCGGACGCCGCGCTGGCCGGTGCCCTGGGCCGGCTCCACGCCCTCGCCTACCCCTCGATGTCGCCAACCGCGACAATCCGCGGGTGACCGCCGCCGAGTTCTACGCCAAGTTCCGGACCGAGGTGGCCAAGGTCCTGGTGGGCCAGGACGAGGCAGTGCGCCTCTGCGGGCTGGCGCTGGCGGTGGGCGGGCACGTGCTTCTGGAGGGGGTGCCAGGGGTCGGCAAGACGCTGCTCGCCAAGACCATCGCCACCGCGCTCGACCTGGAGTTCCGGCGCGTCCAGTTCACGCCCGACCTGCTCCCGGCGGACATCGTGGGGACCTCGATCTACGACCTCCAGGCCCGGGAGTTCCGAACCCGCCAGGGGCCAGTCTTCACGAACATCCTGCTGGCGGACGAGATCAACCGGGCGCCCGCCAAGGTCCAGTCCGCGCTCCTGGAGGCGATGGAGGAGCGCGGCGTGACGCTGGAGGGCCATCAGCTCCCGCTGCCCGCGCCCTTCTTGGTGCTGGCGACCCAGAACCCGATCGAGTACGAGGGCACCTACCCCCTGCCCGAAGCCCAGCAGGACCGGTTCCTGTTCAAGGTGACCATGCCCTACCCAGCTCCCGAGCAGGAGGTCGAGATGCTCCGGCGCTGGGGCTCGGGCCTCGAGCTGCGCGACCCCAAGGCCGCGGGGGTGACGGCCGTCCTGAGCCCCGCCGAACTGGAGGCGTCGCACCGGGAGGTGGTGGCGGTCACCTTCTCCGATGCGCTGATGGGCTACGTGGTCCAGCTGGCGACCGCCACCCGGCAGGCGCCGGAGCTGATGCTGGGCGCCAGCCCGCGCGGCGAGGTGCTTCTGATGCAGGCGGCCAAGGCCAGCGCCGCCTTCGAAGGCCGGGACTTCGCCACCCCCGACGACGTCAAGGCGGTGGTGGCGCCCACCTTCCGCCACCGCCTTCTGCTACGCCCGGAGGCGGAGGTGTCCGGGCACACCGCCGACACCGTTCTGGGCGGGGTGCTGGCCTCGGTGACACCTCCACGCTGAAACCCCTCTGGGACCAGGTCCGCACGCTGGTGCCCCGGCGCCGGCTCCTGGTCGCGCTCGCGGCCGGGGCGGGGATCGTGGCGCTGGCCCAGCTCTCGGCGGCCTTCTGGCTGGTCGCCGGCGCGTACCACGCGGCGCTGCTGGTGCTGGTCTTCCGCGACGCCCTGCTGCTGCCGCGGCCAGGCGCCTTCAGGGCCGCGCGCACGGTCCCGCAACCGCTCTCGCTGGGGGCCGGCCAGGAGATCGCCGTGACCGTCCGCTGCGCCGCCGCGGCCGGGATGGAGGCGAGGCTGGCCGACCACGTTCCCCGCGACCTGCGCGTCTCGGAGAGCGTGCTGAGCGCCCGTTTTGACGCACGCGGCGTGCTGCGCGCGGCTTATGGTGTGCGCCCGCCGCACCGCGGCGCCTTCCTGGTCGGCCCTCTCGACCTGCGCACGTGGCGCCCGGCGGGCTGGTGGCTGCGCCAGGTCCGGCTGCCGGTGACCGAGACAGCGCGCGTCTACCCCGACGTCCTGGCGATCCGGCGCTACCAGCTCACACTGCGGCGCGGCATGCCGTTTCGGCCCGGAATGCGCCGGGGGCGGCCGCCGGGCGCCGCGACCTCGTTCGCAGGGCTGCGCGAGTACATGCCGGGTGACGACTTCCGGCGCATCAACTGGAAGGCCACCGCGCGCAGCGACCGGCCGGTGACCAACGAGCTGGAGGCGGAGCGCGGCCAGCAGCTGCTGCTGGTGCTGGAGTGCGGGCGCCTGATGACGGCGCCCGCCGGCGACCTTTCCAAGCTGGACCACGCCGTCAACGCGGCCCTGCTGCTGGCCTGGACCGCGCAGCGGCACGGCGACCGGGTGGGGCTGGTCACCTTCACCGACGAGGTGCACGCGTTCGTCCCGCCGAGCACGGGGCCGGCGCAGATGACGCGGCTCAACAACGTGCTCTACTCGGTCCGGCCCGAGTACGTCGAGCCCGATTTCAGCGCGCCGCTCTCATTCCTGGCCGGCCGCGTCAGCCGGCGCTCGCTGGTGGTGCTGCTGACCGACGTGCTGGACGCCGGCGCCAGCCGTGACCTCCTCACGCAGGCGCTGTGGATGGCCCGCCGGCACCTGGTCCTGGTGGTGGCGATGGCCGACCCGGCGCTCCTGGCCGTGCAGAGGGCTCCGGTCCTTACGGCCGCCGGCGCCTATGAGTGGGCGGCCACCGAGGAGCTGCTGGCGGCGCGCCGGAGCACGTTCGACCAGCTGCAGCGGGGCGGCGTGCTGGGCCTCGACGTCGAGGCGGGCAAGCTGAGTCCGTCGCTGGTCGAGCGCTACCTGGAGATCAAGGAACGGGGGCTGCTGTGAACGAGGCCCGCTCGTGGCCGGCGAACAGAAGGTACGAGTAGAGGAGGGCGCCGGTGCCGACGCCGATCGCCACCTTGACCGCGGTCGGCAGGTCGGAGGGTGAGAGGTTGCCCTCGATCAGGCCGGCCACGATCAGCAGCGGTCCCAGGCCCAGCAGCAGCGTGATCGCGCGCCGGCCCGCGAGCATGAGGGCGTCCGACCGGCTGTAGGGCGCCGGCGCCACGATCGCCCAGCCCAGCATCAGCCCGGCCGCGCCGGCCGCCACCACCACCGAGAGCTCGAGAACGCCATGCCCGATCACGAAGTCGAAGAGCAGACCCTGGGAACCGTAGAGCGTCATCACCCCGAAAATGGCCCCCAGCGAGACGCCGTTGGAGATCAGGATGAGGGCCGTCGGCAGGGTCAGGGCGATCCCGAAGATGAAGGCCAGGATCGCGACGTTGATGTTGTTGGTCATGATCAGCCCGGCCGCGAAGGGCCGCACACCGGGCGGGATGTGCGTCCAGGTCTCGTGCCGCTGCGCATAGCGGATGACCTCGGGAGGCGCCAGCTGGGGCGCCAGGTCCGGGTTCAGCTGGAGCAGGACGAAGACCAGCACGGCGGGCCCGAAGAGGAGGAGGGCCGAGGCCGCCAGGTATGGCCAGGAGGCGCGGTACGTGCGCGGCAGCGTGCGCAGGTAGAACTCGGCGACGCGCGCGCGAATCTCGCCGCGGCTGGTGTAGAGGATCGAGTGGCCGCGCGCGACCAGGTCGTTGAGGTAACGCGTCACGTCCTCGGCCGGCCAGTCGCGGCGGGCCAGCGCGAGGTCGGCCGTGGCGCGCCGGTACAGGCCAGCCAGCTCCAGCACCTCGCCCGCCGCGGGCCGGCCCAGTACACGTGTCCGCGCGCGGAGCAGGAGGTCCTCGAGGCGGGCCCAGTCGCCTCGGCGGCGGAGCACGAACTGATCGGCGCGCATTCGCGGTCTAGATTAGTGCGGAGTTGACCGACGACCTGGTGGTGACCACCCCGGAGCGGGTCAGCTTCGACTATCAGCTGGCCGGCCCCGGCAGCCGTTTCCTCGCCCAGCTCATCGATTTCCCCCTCCAGCTGGTGGCCCTGCTGGCCGCCATCCTGCTCGCGATCGGGCTCGGAGCTCTGACCGGCAACGGCAGGGTGGCCCAGCTCCTGGCGGCGGTCTTCGGGTTCCTCACCATCTGGGGCTACTACCCGGTGATCGAGACCGTGTGGGGCGGCCAGACCCTCGGCAAGCACGTCTTCGGGCTGCGGGTGGTGGGCGATCGCGGCGAGCCCATCAGCTGGGTGCAGGCGCTGGTGCGGAACCTGATCCGGCTGGTGGACTTCCTGCCCGGCTTCTACGGCATCGGGCTGGTGGTGCTCTTCCTCAACGGCCGAGGCAAGCGCCTGGGCGACCTGGCGGCCGGCACCGTGGTGGTCCGCGAGAAGGGTGGGGTCAGCCTGACGCGCCTGGTCGCCCGCAGCGAGCTCGGGGAGCGCACCCAGGCCGCCCTGCCGCCGGGCGCCCCGGAGCCCAGCCCTTACGAGCGCACGCTGCTGCGCCAGATGGACCCCGACCTGCGCTCGTTCGTCGAGGCCTATGCGCTGCGCCGGCCGGCGCTGGAGCAGTGGCGCCGGGCACAGCTCGCCTACCGCGCCGGGCCCGCGCTCTTCCGTGTCCTGCCAGAGGTGGTCAACACCGCGGGCCCGCAGGCGGCGCTGGACCGGCTCGCCGACCTGGTGGGCGCTGGCGTCGAGTGACGCCGCCTCGCATGATGTAAGGGACCAATCACAAAACTGGGGGTACAGGATGGCAGCCATAAGCAAGGCCGAGAGCACCTGGCAGGGCGGGCTGGCGGACGGCCGCGGCCGGGTCCACGTCGCCACTGGAGCGTTCGACGACTTCGACGTCACCTGGGCGGCCCGGGCGGAGCACACCCCCGGCGCCACCAGTCCCGAGGAGCTGCTGGCGGCCGCCCACGCGGCCTGCTACTCGATGGCCCTCTCCAACGGCCTCGGCCAGGCCGGTCACAAACCGGAGGAGCTGAAGGTCAGCGCCGAGGTCACCTTCGTGCCCGGTGAAGGGATCACGGGAATCGTGCTGGCGGTCCGGGGTCGGGTGCCCGGCGTGGACGCAGAGGCCTTTCGCGCGGCCGCCGAGTCGGCCAAGGAGAACTGCCCGGTGTCGAAGGCCCTGGCCGGGACCAAGATCACCCTCGGGAGCGCCGAGCTGGCGGGCTAGCTGAGCCGCAGGACCCGATGGAGCCGCCGGGGAGATTCGAACTCCCGGCCGGCCGCTTACAAGGCGGCTGCTCTGCCAGGCTGAGCTACGGCGGCGCGCCCACATTAAGCCGCTTCTCCCGGAGAACGCGCCCCGGGCAAGCACGCGAATACCCGCATTACCCGGAGAATGCGCCCCCCCGGCGCCTCAGTGGCCGGTGGCGATCCAGGTCCCGAAGGCCACTACTCCGGTCAAGATCGCATAGCGCGCATAGCGCACCTTGCGGTCGGTGGCGGACCACCGCCGCGAGGCGGCCGGCAGCAGCAGCCGGGCCAGCCTCATGTTGGGCCACCGGGTCACCGCCAGCGACACCAGCCCGAGCACGACCAGCGCGATGCCTTCGACCTGCTTCGCCGACACGGTCCGACCATTGTCGGCACCGCGGCTCGGCCGAGGGCGTCGGCCATATGCGGCAACCTCTTTACCGGTTCTTAACAGCGAGGAGAGGCGGCCTACCTAGAGTTGCCTCTTGGCTGCGTCCCGGGGCGAGGCGTCGGTTGGGAGGCAAATCTTGAGTTCCGGGACACCTGGCGCCCGTTCGTCCAATCTCGCGCGACAAACCGCGGTGAGGCGAGCCGATCCCGTCGGCGCTCTCTTCGAATCGATTCCGCACGCGGTGGTGATCCTCGGCCGCGAGGGCCACGTCCTGCACGCCAACTCCGCCGCCGAGCATCTCCTCAAGACCGCGCTCAGAGACCTGCGCGGGCGTCCGCTCGCCCTGGGCATCGAAGTTCCTCTCGATCGCGCGCTTCACGCCAGCCGTTTCCAGATCCGCAGGCCGGACGGACAGGAGATGCTGGTCCGGGTCGATACCGAGCCCGCGCTGGGCGCCGACGGCAAGGTCTACCAGGTCGTCTGCACGCTGGCCGACATCAGCGACGAGGCGCGGGCCGAGCGCGAATTCCGATCCATGTTCGAAGAGGCGGCGATCGGGATGCTGCGCCTCGACCTGGCGGGCAAGGTCGCCGACGCCAACGCCGCCATCTGCGCCCTCCTCGGCTTTACGCGGGAGGAGCTCGGCGGCCGCCACGTGGAGACCCTGCTGCACCCCGACGACGGGTCCTCGATCGGCGTCCTCGACCTGACCGCTTACGAGCTGGGCAGCGTGCAGGCCGAGTTCCGCATCCAGCGCAAGGACGCGCCGGCGACCTGGGTGCGCTCCGTGACCTCGGTGGTGCCTGGCCCCGATGGCGGGCCGGAGTTCCTGCTCTGCACGCTCGAAGACATCTCTGTCCGCAAAAGCCGCGAGGCGGAGCTCGAGCACCAGGTGCTTCACGACGTGCTCACAGGCCTCCCCAACCGGGTCCTGCTCCAGGACCGGCTGCGCCAGGCGATCCGGCTCGGCAAGCGCCAGAACCTGCCCTTCGCCCTTTTCCTGATGGACCTCGACCGCTTCAAGGAGGTCAACGACAGCCTCGGCCACGCCTCCGGCGACGTCCTGCTCAGCCAGGTCGCACACCGGCTGGCCGGGGAGCTCCGGTCCTCCGACACCATCGCCCGCCTGGGAGGCGACGAGTTCGCGGTGATCCTGCCCGGGATCAGCGCCCCCGAGGGCGCCGAGCAGGCCGCCCGCAAGCTGCTGGCCGCCCTCCACCAGCCTTTCCTGGTCAACGGGGAGAAGCTGCAGATCGGGGGCAGCATCGGGGTGGTCCTCTTCCCCGAACACGGCCGCGACAACGACAGCCTGCTGCGACGCGCGGACGTCGCCATGTACGCCGCCAAGCGCGCGGGGGGCGGCTTCAGCTTCTACACGCTGGAGCAGGACGACAACAGCGCCAGCCGGCTGGCCCTGATCGCCGACCTCCGGCAGGCGATCGACCACGGCCAGCTGCTGCTCCACTACCAGCCCAAGGTCGACATCCAGACCGGCGTGATCACGGGCGTCGAAGCGCTCGTGCGCTGGCAGCACCCGGAGCAGGGTCTGCTCACCCCGGACCGCTTCCTGCCCCTGGCGGAGCACACCGGGCTGATGGAGCCGCTGGGCCGCTGGGTCCTGGACGAGGCGATCCGGCAGTGCCGGGTCTGGAAGGACGAGGGCGTCCCCACCAAGATCGCCGTCAACCTGTCGGTCCGCAGCCTCCACGACCGCGGGCTGCCCGAGCTCCTGGCCGAGATCCTGGAGCGCCACGGCGTGGAGCCCGGCCTGCTCCAGGTCGAGATCACCGAGAGCACGCTGATGGCCGACCCCGAGCTGGCCACCCAGATCACGGGGCGCCTGGCCGAGATGGGGGTCCAGCTGGCCATCGACGACTTCGGCACCGGCTACTCGTCCCTGGCCTACGTCCGCCGCCTGCAGGCGCGCGAGATCAAGATCGACAAGTCGTTCGTGCTCGAGATGGCGCGGGCCAAGAACGACGCGGTCATCGTGCAGTCGACGATCGATCTCGGCCGCAACCTCGGGCTGCGCGTGGTCGCCGAAGGCGTCGAAGACCAGGAGACCTGGGACATGCTGCTGGCCAGCGGCTGCGAGGTCGCGCAGGGCTTCATGGTCAGCCGGCCCCTGCCGGCCGAGCAGGTGACGGCGCAGCTCCGCACCGCCGCCGCCCGTGAGGCGGAGCCTGAGGCGCTCCGGCGCCCGGCCTTCAGCTTCGACGAGGTCAACCGCCGCCTGCACACTCTGGAGCCGGTAGCCCTGCTCTCGGGCCTCCCCAACACCGAGCTGCGCCGGCTGGCGCGCCAGATGACGCTCCACTCGGTGCCCGCGGGCGCCGAGGTGATCGGGGCCGACCGCGGGCGCGACAGCCTCTGGGTGATCGAAGCCGGTTCCTGCGAGGTGCTCGTCGAGGAGGCGCCCGGCCGCGAGGTCCCGCTCGTGCACCTCGGGGCGGGCGACCTCCTCGACCCGGCCTCCCTGGACAGCGACCAGCTGGGGCCGGTGCGCGTGCTCGCGCTGACGGACTGCCGCCTGCTGGCCCTGGACCGGGCCATTCTGGGGCGCGTGCTGGCGGACGGCTCCAGCCTCCCCGAAGAGCTTGCCAGCGCCGCCGAGCAGCGGCTCGCCAGCCTGGCCGCGATCGCGGAGCGGGCTCGCGTCGGCGCCCGGGCGGGCGCCACCATGATGGCGGTCTACTCACCCAAGGGTGGATCCGGCAAGAGCACGATCGCGCTCAACCTGGCCGCCAGCCTGACCCGGCAGCACCCCGACGACGTCCTCCTCTTCGACCTCGCGCTGCCCTACAACCACGCCGCGCTGCTGGCCCAGGTCACACCCACCACCTGCCTGGCCCGCCTGGCCCACGCCCCGGCCGAGAGCTTCGACATGCTGCTGCGGGGCGCCATCGTCAGCCATCCCTCCGGCTTCATGGTCCTCTCCAGCGCGCTGCGCCCGGAGGAGGCTGACCTGATCACGCCGGAGCTCGTCATGCGCACCATCCAGGCGCTCGGCGCCATGTTCACCCAGGTCGTGTTCGACCTCGGCGTAGGGCTCAGCGACTCGGTGCTGAGCGTGCTCGAGATGTCGCACCACGTGATCACCGTGGCCACCCCGGAGCTGACCAGCATGAAGGACATGGCGCAGTTCCTCCACATCCTGAGCGACGTCCTGCGGCTGCCCGCCGGCCGCGTGCACCTGGTGGTCAACAGTCCGATGGGCAAATCCGCGATGGGCGTCGCCGACGTCGAGCGCATCCTCGGCCGGCCGGTCGCGGTCGAGTTCCCGCACGACGGCCTCAAGCCGGAGAAGGCGGCGCTGGCCGGGAAGGTCTTGGCCCTCCAGGAGCCCAACGGCCTGACCGGCCGCAGCATCGCCGCCCTGGCGCTGAGGATCGAGCGGCAGCTGGAGAGGCCGCCGCGGCCGGAGGAAGAGCCCCACTCCTTCCGGCGCGCCGCCCACCGCAGCCCGGGTCTGGTGATCGAAGCCTAGAGGCGCGCCTCTTTGCGAAACTGGTCTGGTGGACACGCTCCAGGTGTTCGCCGACATCGTGAACCGGCCGGAGGCGGACATCGACCTGACCCGGGCGGCGGCCATGATCGGCCTCCGCCAGTACCCGGACCTCGACCTGGACAGCGTGTCGCGGTCCCTGGACGACATGGCAGTTGGCGTCAGGGACCTGCCGGGATTGCGGACGCGCCTCTTCGCCGACCTCGGCTTCGCGGGCGAGAGCCTGGCCTACTACCACCCCGACAACTCCTTCCTGCACCGGGTGGTGGAGCGCCGGCGCGGGATCCCGATCACGCTCTCGGTGCTGGCGATCGAGGTCGGGCGCCGCGCCGGCATCACTCTCGAAGGCATTGGCCTGCCGGGCCACTTCCTGGTCCGCGAGCAGCGGTCCGGCGTGTACTTGGACGCCTTTCACGGCGGCGCCCTGCTTGACGAGCAGGCCTGCGAGCTGCTCTTTCGCGCCAGCACCGGGGCCGGGCCCGAGATCCCCTTCAGCGCCGCGCTCCTGCCGGTGGTCAACCGGGCCCAGATCCTGGGCCGCATGCTGAACAACCTGGGGCTCGTCTACCGCGTCAACGCCGATGCCGCGGGCCTGGAGTGGACGCTCCGCCTGCGCCTGGCGCTGCCCGAGGTCACCGGACAGGACATCATCGAGCTGGCGGAAGCTGTCGCCGCCCAGGGCCGCGCCCACGACGCCGTCCGCGAGCTCGAGGTATGGGCGGAGGTCAGCCCCGACCTGGCGGGGCCGCTCAGGTTAACGGCCAGGGGCCTGTTGGCCCGCCTGAACTGAGAAAATGTAGCCAACCACCCTTAACAACTCTTCACCAGAACCAAATCTGGCGTGCGCACTCTTGACTTAGGCTGCGTCCGGGGAAGAGATTCCAACGAACTTAGTCGAAGGCGGGGAGAGGACCAGGACGAGGGCGCGGCTCGAAGCTGCAACCCTCAACGCCCTCCACGAGCTCGCGATCGCCAGCGGCACTCGAGGGGTGCGCTCGGTGGCCAGGCTCGCGATCGACCATGCGCGCGCCCTGCTCAAGGTCGACGGCTCGGTGATCTTCTCCTACGACGCCGAGCAGCACATGCTGCTCCCGATCGCCGAAACCGAGTCCTCGAAGGCCGAGCTGCCGACCCCTCCGGGGGAGGGCGCTGTCGGCCTGGCCTTCGAGAGCGGCCTCCCGGTCGTGATCGCCGACTACCAGCACTGGGACCTCGCCGACCCCAACTCGCAGGCTCGCGGGATGGTCTCGGCGCTCGCGGTGCCGCTGATCGCGGGCGATCAGCCGGTGGGGGCGCTGGGCGTATGGACCTACGCGCCCCGCGCCTTTCCGGCCGAGGAGGAGCAGATGCTGACGCTCTTCGCCGCGCAGGTCGCCCCCGCCCTGGAGGCGGCCAAGCTGGCGCAGCAGCGGGCGGACCAGGCGCGCATCTTCGAGGCCCTCCACGAGATGGGTGTCGCCACCGGCGGCATGCGCGAGGCCGCCGACCTGGCCGCCCTCTGCGTGCAGCGGACCTGCGCGCTGCTCAAGGCCGACTCCGGCCTCCTGCTCTGGTGGGACCCGGAGACCGAAGTCCTGGGCGCGCTGGCCGAGAACGACCCCGCGCAGGCGGGCCCGACCACGGCCAAGCCGGGCGAGGATGCGGCGGGCATGGCCTTCCGCTGGGCCCAGCCCGTGATCGTCAACGACTACACCGCCTGGGACCACGCCACCAAGGCCGGCCGGGAGCGCGGCTTCCGAAGCGTGATCCACGTGCCGCTGATGGTCCGCGACCGTCCGGTCGGGACCCTCGGCGTGCAGTCGCTGGAGCCTCGCCAGTTTGGCCACGAGGACGCCGAGCTCCTGGGCCTGGTCGCGGCCCAGATCGCGCCCGCGCTGCACGCGGCCGGGCTGCTGGAGGCCAGCGAGGGCCAGGTCCAGGAGCTACGCACCCTGCACGACCTGGCGGTGGCCGCGGGCGGCATGCTCGAACCGGCGCGGCTGGCGCGGCTGGTGGTCAAGGAGGCCTGCAACCTGCTCGGGGCCGAGCGGGCCGTGCTGCGGGTCTGGGAGCCTCGCGATCAGGTCCTGGTGCCGCTGGCGGACAGCGGGGCGCCCGACGGTGCGGCGGTCCCGGGGGGGCCGCTCCGCTCCGGGGAAGGGCTGGCCGGCAGCGTTTTCGAAGCCGGACGGTCGGTGGCGGTCGAGGATTACCCACGCTGGCCGGATTCCAGCGATTGGGCCCTGCGCGAGGGCTTCGCCAGCGCGCTGATGGTGCCGCTGGTCTCCCACCAGCGCCCGGTCGGCACCCTGGGCGCGTTCACGGTCGACCGCCGCAAGTTCTCCGACCGCGACCTGCGCGCCCTGTCCTTGCTGGCGGCCCAGGTCGCGCCCGCGCTGGAGGCGGCCCGGCTGGCCGAAGCCGCCCAGGAGCGCGCCCGCATCTTCTCCCTCCTCCACGAGATCGCGGTCACCGGCGGCGGCGTGCTGGAGCCGGTCCGGCTGGCCGAGCTGCTGGCGGCCAAGACGCGCGAGCTGATGGGCGTCGAGCGGGCGACGGTGACCCTCTTCGACCACGAGGCCGAGCTGCTGAGCGTGGTCGCCGACACCGAGCAGGGCGACGACTCGCCCCCGGCGGTGCGGCCCGGCATCGGCACCGCCGGAGTTGCCTTCATGCGCCGCGAGCCGGTGCTGGTGGACGATTACCAGACCTGGGACGAGGGCCAGTTCTGGGCCCGCGATCGCGGGTACCGGAGCGCGGTGGCGGTGCCCCTGCTGGCCCGCGACCGCGCCATCGGCACGGTCTCCGCCATCAGCCGGCAGCCGCGCCGATTCGGCGACGACGAGGTCAAGCTGCTCTCCCTGCTGGTGGCGCAGATCGCGCCCGCCGTCCAGGGCGCCCGCCTGCACGCAGAGCTGGCGGCCAGCGAGCGCGCCCTGCGCGCCATCTACGACACCGCTCCCGTGATCATCGCCCGCAACGACCTGGAGGGCCGGCTGACCTGGCTCAACCGGGTCGGGCGCGAGCACTTCGGATACACCGACGCCGAGCTGAGAATCCTGGGCCCGCGGGGGCTGCTCGACGCCGAAGATGCCCACCTCGACGACGACCTGTTCGCGCAGCTGGTGGCGGGTGAGATCGACCGCTACCGGCTGGAGCGCCGCTACAAGAAGAAGGACGGCACCCGGTTCTGGGGCGATGTGACCATCAGCCTGGTGCGCGACTCGGATGGGCAGCCCGAGTTCTATTACACGATGGTCGAGGACATCACCGAGCGGAAGCAGGCGGAGGCCGCCCGGCAGGAGAGCGAGGGCCGCTTCAGCGCCGTCTTCAACCGCGCGGCTATCGGCATCGCCCGGCTCGGGCTCGACGGGCGCATCATCGAAGCCAACCCGGCCCTGGAGGCCATGCTCGCGCGCTCGGAGCGGAAGCTGATCGGCGCCGAGCTGATGAGCCTGGTCCACCACGGCGACCGCGACCCGCAGGCCCTCCGCGCCCTGGCCGCGGGCGAGACCGGTGACTACCAGGCCGAGCTGCGCTACTCGCGCGGCGGTGAGCACATGTGGGGCAACACCGTGGCGTCGGCCGTGCGCGGGCCCTCGGGTGACCCGCTCTTCCTGATCGCCATGGTCGAGGACATCACGCTCCGCAAGGTCCACGAGGCCGCGCTCGAGCACCGCGCCCTTCACGACCCCCTGACCGACCTCCCCAACCGCAGCCTGCTCCACGACCGGCTGCAGCTCGCGATCCGGGCCGCGCACCGCGAGAACGAGATCGGCGCGCTGCTGGTCATGGATCTGGACGGCTTCAAGGGCGTCAACGACGCCTACGGCCACGCCGCCGGCGACCGGCTGCTGCAGTTGGTGGCCGAGCGCCTCCAGGGCGAGCTCCGTTCCTCGGACACGGTGGCCAGGCTGGGTGGCGACGAGTTTGCGATCGTGCTGCCGGACGTCGGCGGCGAGGAGGGCGCCCACAGCGGCGCCGACAAGCTGGAGGCCGCCCTGCGCAAGCCCTTCCGCGTCGAGGGCCAACAGGTCCGGATCTCGGCCAGCATCGGCATCTCCCTCTTCCCTGTGCACGGCGAGGACGGCGACCTCCTGATGCGGATGGCCGACACCGCCATGTACGCCGCCAAGCGCTCCGGCGGCGGCTGCCAGATGTACGAGGCCGAGCCGCCTCGGGCTTAGGCCGGCTCCCGGCCGGGTAGATTTCAAGCGTGCACACACACCGCGAGCGGCCGCTGGACAGCGCGCTCGGGAGCGCGCTCCTGCTGAGCCTCGTCATTCTCGTAGTCGAGGTGGTGGCCGGCCTCGCCGCCCACTCCCTGGCCCTGCTCGCGGACGCGGGCCACATCGTCACCGACGTGGCCGCGCTCGGGTTGGCCTGGGCCGCGCTGCGCTTCGCCCGCCGGCCCGTCAACGCCCGCCGCAGCTACGGGTACCACCGGGCCGGCGTGCTGGCCGGCATGGTGAACGGCGGCACCCTGGCGCTGGTGGTGCTCGGGATCGCCTACGAGGCGAGCCGCCGGCTCCTGCACCCGCAGCCTGTGCAGGGGCCGATCGTGATCGGCGCCGCGCTCCTGGCCGTGGCCGCCAACGCCTTCATCGCGCTCCGGCTGCGCGGCGCCGGCCACTCCTTGAACATCCGGGCCGCGCTGCTGCACGTGGTGGGCGACCTTGCCGCCTCGGTGGGCGTGGTGGTCGCCGGGCTGGTGATCGTGCTCACCGGGTGGCTCTACGCCGACCCGCTGCTCTCACTGGCGATCGCCGGCCTGATCGCCTGGAGCGCGGTGCGGATCATGTACGAGACCTATAACATCCTGATGGAGGGCGTGCCCCGCCACCTCGACCTGCCGGCGGTGCAAGCGGAGCTGGCGGCCACGCCGGGGGTGGTGTCCAGCCACGACGTCCACGTCTGGGGGCTCGACTCGGACCAGGTCGCCTTCAGCTGCCACCTGGTGGTCGAGGAGCAGGGGCTGTCGGAGGCCGAACATGTGATGCGGACCGTGGAGACGATGCTCTGCGACCGCTACGGGATCGGCCACACCACGATCCAGGTCGAGTACTGCCACCCCTGCGCGCAGGAAGCCGGCCACGGCGCCGGCCAGCACAACCACCCCCACGCGGCCACCGTCTAACACCCGCGTGGACTAAGCGGGGCGGGTTCGCCCGGCACCTTGGCAAGGCCAGGCGAGCCGCTCCCCGACGGCATTGTAGCAACCGAGGCTCAAGTGGCGCTTGACAGTTGTCTTGCCCCGTCAAGAATCCGGCGCGGAGTTGCGCGGCCCTCTCCCCATCTCTAGGATTTGATCGTTCAGCTTTCCGTCAGGTAGCGAATAGGGGGTGCGGATTTGAGGCTGCGACGATTCACGTATCTGTTCGTGAGCGCGCTGGCACTGGCCGTGATCGCGCCGGCGCCCGTGCAGGCCGCCGACATCGGGGTGGGCAACGTGCCGCAGGGCACGCAATCGAATGGCTCCTATGCCGCCAGCTCGAGCGCGGTGAGCAACGTCTTCGCCACGACCGACTCAGTCGTCAGCTGCTATACGCCCGAAGTTTCCGCAGTTGCCTTCAACGACGGGCCGAACGATGGCTACAGCGGCGAGTCGGCCTGCACCGGAGCCACCACGGGCGAGAAGCTCGGCGGCTACTCGACCCAGGAGGGGAGCAATCCGGGATACCCGATGAGCTCACCTCAGCTGGTCAAGGACCACTCGGAGTCGGATATCCGCGTCGATCCGACCAACCCGCTGCACCTGATCGGCTCTTCGAAGTGGATCGTGAGCGCTGAGGGCTACAACCACCTGCTCGGCTTCTACGAATCCTTCGACGGTGGCACGACCTGGCCCGTGCAGGGACACATTCCCGGCTACGAGGGCTGGACCGACAACACCGATCCGGTCGGAGCCTTCGACTCCTACGGGAACTACTACGAGTTCATCCTGCCGTACCAGTTCTACTACAACAGCGACGGCAGCCATAACTTCAATATCGGCACGCCGCAAGAGCCCAACCCGAGCCAGCCGGCCGAGGCCGTAACCATGGCGGTCCGGCCTCACGGGGCCAGCGCCGCGAGCGACTGGATCACCACCCACAAAGGCAAGCCGGACATCATCAAGAGCTACGACAGCAAGGGCAACGAGCCCGACAAGCAATGGATGACGATCGACACCAATCCGGCCAGCCCGCATTTCAACCGCGTTTATGCGATGTGGGTCGACTTCCACTTCCTGACCCCGCTGCCCTTCGTCTCCTTCTCGGACGCCCAGCAGGACGGCACGCACACCGACTGGTCGGCGCCGATCTCGCTGCCCCTGGCACCGCACACTCCGACCGGGGCGACCTACCTGCTTCCGCACGTGGACCCCGCCGGCAACCTCTACACGAGCATCACGGGCTTCAACCCCGCGAAGGGTTTCTGCTGCACGTCGATCTTCGTCGACGAGTCGACTGACGGCGGTAACACCTGGTCCGTCGTGGGGACCGCGGTGCCCAGCGCGAAGCCGCCGCCGCTGATCTACCCCAACACGACCTTCCGCGACGGCATCGAGAACACGTTCACCGTCGGCAACCACCTCACCGCGAAGGGCAAGTACCCGCTTTACGTCGCCTACGAGGACTACAGCGCGGGCTTCGACAACGTCCTTCTGACGATGTCCATCGATGGGGGCGCGACCTGGTCGAACCCGATCCAGGTCAACGACAACGCCACGCCCGTGGACGAGTTCCAGCCCAACTTGACCGTTGCGGCCAGCGGCACGGTCAGCGTCGCCTTCTACGACCGCCGGCTCGTGTGCCCGAGCCTGGGCACCTCAGAAGGCACGGCCGCGGGCATCGCCCTCGATGGCGCGGCCCCCTCTGGCGCGACCAACTACTGCGTCAACGCCAGCATCCAGTTCTACAACCCGACACTGGCTCCCTTTGGTCACAACATTCGCCTGACGCAACACACCTGGGATCCGCAGCTGAACGCTCCGCACCCGGGTAGGCCTGGTGGCAGGGAGACGTTCATCGGCGACTACTACGGCAACATCACGAGCGGAACGCTCGACATCACGTCGTTCGTGAGCACCTACAACGACGGCGCCAACATGTTCAACCGTCAGCAGCAGGTGGTCGCTCAGCTCACCATCCCCTCGTAAAGGGATCGCCCTGGGGCCGGCCGCGCTCGTCGCGGCCGGCTCCCCTTGTCGGATTCGTCGACATCTCAGGGGTCTTGCAGCGACTCCTTGAACCGTGTCAACGCCAGTGGATCAGGCCGGACTGGCGACGCTGATCCCGTTGGCTCGGGCCGCGACTGCCATGCGCGTGTCGTAGGTGAGAAGTTCGCCGAGCTCGTCGCCCAAGGAGAGTGCTGCCGCCACGTGAACGGCATCCAGAGACCTCAAGTCGCGGGGCGCCAGTGTTCCCGCGCGGAACAGCAGGTCGCGATCCAAGTCGATCAGCACGAGTCCAAGCAGCTGACGTTTGACCGCTGGCAGCCTCGCCGGAGAAGCGCGCGCTGCCGTTCGCAGGGCCTCAGTGCACAAAAGAGTCGCCGCGACACGTACACGCCACTGGCGCAGATAGGCGCGAAGAGCTGGCGATTCCGCCTCGGGCATGACCAGTTTCATGAACGCCGACGTGTCGAGGTAGGCGGCGCTACCGCTCATCTTGGCGCAGCTCCTCCAGCGCGTCGGAGAGGAGTTGCTCGCCTGGTTGGCGAGGCGGCGGCTCAAAATCGAGCAGGTCCGCTGTTGCCGGTGTCGCGCGACCGTCGGCCAGCATCTGGTCCAGGGCACTGTGCGCACGGAACGGAACAATCCTGGCCACGGGATGGCCGTGGTCAGTGACGTCGATGGTCTCACCGGCAGCGACCCTTCGGATCAGGGCGCTGACGTTGTCTCGGAGCTCTCTGATTCCGACGCGACTCATGGCTACACCGTACCACACCGTGGGCACATGTGCCCACAGCACAGCGCTCTGATCAGGATTGGAGAGAGGGGTAACGACATGGCCCGGTCATGAAGGCGATTGGCGGAGAGGGCGGGATTTGAACCCGCGAGGAGCCTTTTGAACCCCTAGTCGTTTTCGAGACGACCGCCTTCAACCACTCGGCCACCTCTCCGCTGGCGGCGGGGAACTCTTGTCTGGCGGTCCCGACCGGATTCGAACCGGCGATCTCGGCCTTGACAGGGCCGCGTGCTGGGCCAGACTGCACCACGGGACCGACGGCGGAAGAGTCTACCAGTTCGCCGGGCAGCCCAAGCCGCCCCGTCCGGCTCCTGCGGCCCGCCCATTACCTGATATTCTTGCTGTCACTTAATCATGCCAACTTATAGAGGTGAGGGGGGGCCTCAGGCACCGCTGCCACCGATCCGGACACGGGCGTCGGCCAGGGGCGGCTTCGACTTCGGAAACTGGGCCAGGACGCGCGGCGGCTTCGTCGCGCTGTTCCTGATCCTGCTGCTCTCGGGGATCTTCGTGTATGTCCTCTGGACGCTGCGCGACCTCCCCGACCCCGGCCAGCAGGACGTCCTCGCCCACACGGTCACCGTCTACGACCGCAACGGCCAGGTCATCGAGCAGCGCAACGCGGAGGGCCAGTTCCACGACGTCGTCGCGCTCAAGGACATGGGCAAGTTCGGCCCCGAGGCCACGCTCGCCGCCGAAGACCGCGACTTCTATCACCACGGCGCCATCGATCTCGGCTCCACGCTGCGAGCGGCCTGGGTCGACGCCACCAGCGGGGCCTATCAGCAGGGCGGGAGCACGATCAGCCAGCAGCTGATCAAGATCCAGCTACTGACGCCCCAGAAGTCGGTCTTCCGCAAGCTGCAGGAAGCGATCCTGGCCACGGCGCTGGAGCAGCGCTACAGCAAGGACCAGATCCTCGACATGTACCTGAACCGGGTCTACTACGGGCACAACGCCTACGGCCTGGGCGCGGCGACCAAGACCTACTTCGGGCACGACAAGACTCCGAAGGACCTCACGGTCGCCCAGGCCGCCTTCCTGGCCGCCCTCATCCAGGCGCCCAACTACTACGACCCGCAGGTCCACTACGACCGCGCCAAGGCCCGCCAGGCCTACGTGCTCAAGGGCATGGTGGCCAGGGGCGACATCACCCAGGCCCAGGCCGACCAGGCCGCCCAGGAGAACGTCCAGGCCGCCCTCAAGTTCGACCTCGCCACCCGCCAGAGTCGCGCGCCCCACTTCGTCGACTACGTGCTCAGCAAGCTCGAGCAGCAGTACGGCGCGGCAGCGGTGCAGCAGGGCGGCTTCGCCGTCTACACGACGCTCGACCTCACCCTGCAGGACCAGGCGGACAAGGCGGTCAAGCAGGGCGTGGCGGAGCTCAAGGGCGGCGGCGTCAACAACGGCATGCTGCTGGCCGCCAGGCCGGACACCGGCGAGATCCTGGCCTGGGTCGGCTCGGCCGACTACTACAACGAGCAGATCGGCGGCCAGTACGACGTCATCCTGTCGCCGCGGCAGCCCGGTTCCTCGTTCAAGCCTTACGACTACGAGGCCGCGCTCAAGGACCACAGGATCACGCTGGCCACCACCGTCCACGACCAGCCGACCGACTTCGGGGGCGGGTACAAGCCCCTCGACTTCGACAACGGCTTCATGGGCGACATGAGCGCCCGCAAGGCCCTGCTGCTGTCGCGCAACGTGCCCGCGGTCGAGGTGGCCAAGAACGAAGGCATCGACAACGTCAACAACCTGGCCCGCGCCATGGGCATCCGAACCGACCTGAAGCCCGAGCTCTCGACCGCGATCGGAGGCAGCGAGGTGACCATGTTCGACCACCTCGAGGGTTACTCGGTCTTCGCCAACCAGGGCAAGAAGGTGCCGTTGATGGCGATCACCAAGATCGTCGACACGCACGGCAACACGCTCTTCGAGCAGCAGCCCGGCAAGCAGGACGGCCAGGCCAGCGTCCTCTCCCCCGCCGAGGCCTACCTGATCACGGACGTTCTCAAGGACTACCAGAAGCAGTGGAACCTGGGCTGGAACAAGCAGATGGCGTCCAAGTCGGGAACCACCGGCGGCAGCCAGACCGGCGTCCACAAGGACGCCTGGATGATGGCCTACAACGCCAAGATCGTGGTCGGCGCCTGGGGCGGCAATACCCAGGCCGGGGGCGGCGGCAGCACGATCAGCACCTTCGGGACCGAGGTCGGGCAGACCGTGCTGGCGAGCTTCATCAACGGCCTGCCACAGCAGTACACGGGGATACCGGCGCGGCCTGACGGCGTCGTGGACGGCAAGGGCTGCCCGGGCCAGGACGACGCGTCGAAGGAGATCTTCCTGGCCGGCACCGAGAAGCAGTCGGGCTGCAACCCGTCGTCGCCCTCGCCTTCGCCGTCCGCCACGCCCACCCCGACGCCGACCCCCCTCCCGACAGCCCTGCCCACGATCCCTCCCACCCCGGTCGCGACACCCACGCCGAAGCCTTCCGCGACGGTCTGAAGTGGATCTGAACGGCGAAGGGCCGTCCCTATAATGCGAAGCGCGTGGGCGATGTCCAGTCCCAGGGACCCAGCTCCGATGAGCTCAGAGCGCGCTTCCAGACCCTCGAACGGGTAGCGATCCTCTTCACACTGTCCGACAACATCCTGCGTGCGCTGGCGCGCCGGATGCGGCCGGTCCCGGCGCGGAAGAACACCGAGGTGATCCACCAGGGGACCACCGGCGACTCCATGTTCATCATCTCCTCAGGCCGCGCCGAGGTGACGGTGGAGGAGTCCCCCGGCCACTCGATCACGATCGCGTTCCTGGGGCCCGGCGACTTTTTCGGCGAGATGGCGCTGATCTCGGAGGAGGTCCGCAGCGCCAGCGTGCGTGCGCTCGAGGACTGCGAGCTGCTGGAGCTGGACCGCCGGACGCTCTACGAGACGCTGCCCGAAGACTCGGACGCGCTCTCCGAGCTGACCAAGCTGGTCGACCAGCGCAAGGAGACGCTGCCCAACCTGATCGCGCGGGCCAAGATGGTGGCCCCCGAGCAGGCCGCCGCCACCGTCGCCGTCTACTCGCCCAAGGGCGGGGCCGGGCGCACCACGATCGCCGTCAACGTGGCCGCGGCCCTCTCCAAGAAGTTCCCGGGCGAGGTCCTCCTGATCGACCTCGCGCTGCCCTACAACCACACGGCGCTGCTCTCCAACCTGGTGCCCACGGGCTGCCTGGCGCTCGCCTCACAGGCACCGCAGACCAGCTTCGAGGAGTCCGTTCTGGGGGCCATCCTGCATCACCCCGGCGGCATGATGCTGCTGCCGGGAGTGCTCAAGCCGGAGCACGCGGACCTCATCAACCCCAACCTCATCGGGCAGGCCATGGGGCTCCTGAGCAACACCTTCCGGTACATCCTCTTCGACCTCGGCGTGCAGCTCAACGAGAACACGCTCACCGTCCTCGAGCACTCCCAGCGCATCATCCTGCTCGCCACCCCCGAGCTCTCCACCTTGAAGGACATCAGCGACCTCCTCAACATCTTCACGACCGTGCTCCAGATCGTGCCTGGGCGGGTGATCATCACCATGAACAACAAGATCGCCAAGCCCGTGGTGGGCCGCGAGGACGTGGAGCGCACGCTCAAGCAGCAGATCAACGTGGAGATCGGCTACGACGGCTCCAAGGCCGACGAGGCCGCCGTCAAGGGCGAGATCCTGGTCCTCACAGACGCCCGCAGCTCGATCGCGAGAGGGGCCGAGAACCTGGCCGGGATCATCGCCGGCCTCAAGCCGGACGATGCCAAGGCGACGGGCGGCTTCGCCCGCAAGCTGGGCTTGAACATCAAGGTCTAGCCGGAGACCCCCTCCCCAACGGGGAGGGTTGGGGTGGGGGCTGTTCATTCCGGCCCGTGATAGACTCGGAATCCTCGGACCCTCAGGGAGGTTTTGGACTCAGGAATGATCGAACAAGCCACTGTCTCGCTCAGCTCGGACGCTCTGTCGCATCTCAAGGGTCTTCTCCAGAAGGAAGGCAACCCTGACCTCGGCCTGCGCGTCTTCGTGTCCGGGGGCGGCTGCTCCGGCCTCCAGTACGGGATGGCGTTCGACGACCTGGTCCGGCCCGGCGACGAGATCGTCGAGCAGGAAGGTGTCAAGATCCTGATCGACGACTTCAGCGCCCCTCACCTCCGCGGCTCGGAGATCGACTACGTCGACAGCCTGATGGGCGCCGGGTTCACCGTCCAGAACCCCAACGCGGTGCACTCCTGCTCGTGCGGCCACTCCTTCGACACTGGCGACGATGCCGGCAACGCCCAGGCCTGCGGCTGCGGCCACTGAGAAACCCCAAACCTTTACAGGGGCGGCCTGCGGGCCGCCCCTATTCTTTTTTTGGGATGAGCAGGCGCCGACTGCAGGAGATCGGCCTGGTGACCGTCGGCGTGGTGACGCCGATCGGGATCCTGGCCGTCAACGCCGCGGCCTTCGTAATGCGACACCTGGCCGAGTTCCGGGTCGGCCTGGCCGTCGCCGCCCTGGTCTCCTCGATGCTGCTCAACGGGCTGGCCGCCTGGGCCGCGATCCGCTTCGCGCGCCGCAACGCGCCGCTCCTCTACGCCGAGTACCGGCGGGTGGCGATGGTCGCCGCGGTACTCTTCGTTGCCGCGCCCTCGGCGATCGGCGCCTACTGGACCTACCTCGGCCTCGTCGACCCCAGCCAGCTGCCCAACCGCTGGGGCGTGCTGGCATCGCTGGGCATGCTCGGCCTGCCCTTCGCGGTGACCTATGTCGACCGCCGCTACCTGCGCCGCCGCGAGGTCGCGGCGGAGCGCGAAGAGGAGCAGGAGCAGCCCGCCCGCCTGCACCCGCGGCCGCGCCGCCCTACTTCGTGACTGTGAGCTCCACCGTGTTCGATGCGCAGCAGACGTTGTCTCCGACGGGGTAGGCGCTGAGGTAGACGTTTCCGGTCCCCGACTGGACCTTGAACGTCACGTCCCCGGAGGCGCTGACTTGGAGCGGGTTGGAGCCGGCGCCCGCAAGCTTGAGATCGGCTCCGCCGAACCCGCTCCAGCCGAGCCTCACGCCGCCCGGGACGGTCGTGTTGAGGTGGTAGGTCACCGTCGCGCCCACCTTGGCCGTCGCCGGACCGGTGATGGTCGTCACGCCGACCAGCTGGCTGGGCGCGGCCGCGTTGGCGGGTGTGAACCTGGCGTTGGGCGCCGCCTCGTCCCAGGCCGTGAATCCGACGTCGCTGACCGTCTTGCCCGCCGTCGGGGGCACCAGCAGGTCCAGCCAGGCGCCGGCCGCGCCCCAGACCATGTGGCGGTCGTCGAAATTGGCCAGCCGGGCGTCGCCGGTGATCACCGTGTAGTGCCAGTTGCCCAGGGTGCCCGGGTTCCAGGCGATGTCCACCGCGTGGACGTCCCCGGCGGCGTAGTCCAGCATCACGATCAGGTGCGGAGGCGAGGCGGCGTCCGCTTGGGTGACGTACAGGGCGATCGGCGGCGGCGCCGGCGGCGGAGTGGGCTTCGGGGTCGGCGTCGGGCGCACCCCGCTGGCCACCCGGCTGCCGCTCGCGACTCGCGCTCCGCTGGCGCCGGACGTCGAGGTGGGGTTCGACTCCCGGTAGAGCCAGACGCTGAACACGAGCAGGAAAAGGACGGCCAGGGCCGTCATGACCGCCTGAGAGCGTCCCATCCGGAGTGTCTAACGCATGGAAGGCCGTTTTGTACCGCAATTAACGAAAAGAGCCCCGGCCGCGGGCCGGGGCTCTGGTTGGGAAATGCTCCCTCGTACGGACTACATCATGTCCGGCGACATACCGCCGGGCATCGAATCCTTCTTCTCCGGGATCTCGGTGATCACGGCTTCGGTGGTGAGCACCATGGCCGCGATCGAGGCCGCGTTCTGAAGGGCGGAACGGGTGACCTTGGCCGGATCGACGATGCCGGCCTTGAACATGTCCACGTACTTGCCGTTGAGGGCGTCGTAGCCCCAACCGGCCTTGCCCTTGCGGATCTCCTCGATGATCACGGAGCCTTCGGCGCCGGCGTTGGCAGCGATCTGCCGGACCGGCTCCTCGAGCGCGCGCCGCACGATGTCGACGCCCGTCCTCTGGTCTCCAGTGAGGTTGAGGTGGTTGTCGAGGACCTTCTGCGCCTGCAGCAGCACCGAGCCGCCGCCGGCCACCATGCCCTCTTCGACGCCCGCCTTGGTCGCGCTGAGCGCGTCCTCGATGCGGTGCTTCTTCTCTTTCTGCTCGACCTCGGTCGCCGCGCCGACCTTGATGACGGCCACGCCGCCGGCCAGCTTGGCGAGGCGCTCCTGGAGCTTCTCGCGGTCGAAGTCGGAGGTCGTGTCCTCGACCTGGGCCTTGATCGACTTGATCCGGGCCTGGATGGCCTCGGACTTGCCGGCGCCCTCCACGATCGTGGTGTCGTCCTTGGTGACGGTCACCCGGCGCGCCCGGCCCAGCTGCTCGATCCGCGTCTGGTCGAGCTTGAGACCAAGGTCTTCGCTGATGACCTGGCCGCCGGTGAGGATCGCCATGTCCTCGAGCATCGCCTTGCGGCGGTCGCCGAAGCCAGGCGCCTTGACGGCGATGGCCTGGAAGGTGCCGCGGAGCTTGTTCACGACCAGGGTCGCGAGGGCCTCACCCTCGACGTCCTCGGCCACGATCAGCAGCGGGCGGCCCTGCTGGACCACCTTCTCGAGCACCGGGAGCAGGTCCTGGATGGCCGAGATCTTGCGGTCCGTGATCAGGATGAAGGGGTCCTCGAGGACGGCCTCCATGCGATCGGGGTTGGTGACCATGTAGGGGTTGATGTAGCCGCGGTCGAACTGCATGCCCTCGACCGTCTCGAGCTCGGTGAGCAGGGTCTGGCTGTCCTCGACGGTGATGACGCCATCCTTGCCTACCTTGTCCATCGCCTCGGCGATCAGCTCGCCGATCTTCTCGTCCTGGGACGAGATGGCCGCGATGTGGGCCACGTCCTCGTGCCCCTGGACCGGGATGGCGACGCGCTTGATCTCGTCGACCACGGCCTGCACGGCCCGCTCGATACCGGTCTTGAGGATCATCGGGTTGGCGCCCGCGGTCACGTTGCGGAAGCCCTCGTTGATCATGGTCTGGGCCAGGATCGTCGCCGTGGTGGTGCCGTCGCCGGCCACGTCGTTGGTCTTGGTCGCCACCTCGCGCAGGAGCTGCGCGCCGGTGTTCTCCCAGGGGTCCTTGAGCTCGATCTCGCGGACGATGGTGACGCCGTCGTTGGTGACGGTCGGCGCACCGAACTTCTTCTCCAGCACCACGTTGCGGCCCTTGGGGCCGAGGGTGATGCGCACGGACTGCGCGACGGTGTCGATGCCCTTCTTCAGGCCCTGTCGCGCTTCGACGTCAAAATGTACGGCTTTGGCCAATGCTCTGCCTCCTCGCTCTTATTTCTTGGTCTTGGACTTGGTGCCGTTGCCGGCAACCACGGCGAGGACGTCTTTCTCCGAGATGATCAGGTACTCGACTTCCTCCAGCTTGAACTCGTTGCCGGCGTACTTGGCGTACAGCACCTTGTCGCCGACCTTCAGCTCCATCGGCACCTTGGTGCCGGTGTCGAGGATGCGGCCGGTGCCTACGGCCTCGACGATGCCCTCCTGGGGCTTCTCCTTGGCGGTGTCGGGCAGCACGATGCCGCTCTTGGTCTTCTCTTCCCGCTCTACCGGCTTCACGACCACGCGGTCGCCCAGCGGTCTCAGATTCATGAACTAGCCCTCCAGCAGTTGTTTGGTCAAGCACTCGGCACGCCCGAGTGCTTAGCACTCACGGATATCGAGTGCTAATTATGTATACCCGGGCGCCTCGATTTCAACCCCGGTCACCAGGTCAGGGCGGGATCGGCGAGGGCCGGCGGCCGGACCGGGTTGAGCTCGGCCGCCGCCGCGATCATGGCCGCGTTGTCGGTGCAGAGGGCAAGCGGGGGGATGGTCAGCCGCGCCCGGTCTCCGACGACCTCGGCGGCCCGGCGCCGGAGCAGCGTGTTGGCGGCCACCCCGCCGCAGACAACCACCTCGCGCGGCCTCCGGTCTCTCATGGCCGTCTCGAGCTTGGCCAGCAGGGACTCCACCACGGAGCGCTCGAACGCTGCCGCCAGGTGCGCCTTCTCCAGCTCGGAGATGGGTTCGCCCAGATCTCGCAGCCGGTAGAGAAGCGCTGTCTTGAGGCCGCTGAAGCTGTACTCGAGGCCCGGCAGCGCAGGCACCGGCAGCGGTTGCCGGCCGGCGTCGCCGGTGCGCGCCAGGCGGTCCAGGGCGGGGCCTCCCGGGTAGCCGAGTCCGAGCATCCGGGCTGCCTTGTCGAAGGCCTCGCCGGCCGCGTCGTCGCGGGTGCGGCCGAGCACCTCGAACTCGCCGTGGCGGGGCATCCACACCAGGTCCGAGTGCGCGCCGCTGACCACCAGGGCCAGCAGCGGCGGCTCCAGGTCGGGCTGCGCCAGCAGGGCCGCGTAGACGTGGCCCCAGAGGTGGTTGACGCCGGCCAGCGGCCGGTCCCAGGCGGCCGCCAGCCCCTCGGCGAGCCCGGTGCCCACCAGCAGACAGCCGATCAGGCCGGGGCCGCGGGTGACCGCCAGCAGGTCGATGTCCTGCGGCCGCGCGCCCGTGCGGTCGAGGGCGGCCTCGACCAGGGCCGGGAGCTTCTCCAGGTGCGCCCGGGCGGCGACCTCCGGCACCACGCCGCCGAACCCGGCGTGGAGGGCTTCCTGGGAGTGGATCAGGTTGATCAGCACCTCGCGCCCACGCACGAGCGCGACCGACGACTCGTCGCAGCTGGACTCGATGCCGAGGGTGAGCAGGGGGGCGGTTATTCGGGGGGCCGGAGCAGTTCGCGCCGCAGGCCCTGGACCTCGGTCTGGATGCGGCTCAGGTTCTCCTCGAACGCGCGCCGGAAGCGCGGCGAGTAGATGGAGTCGGACCACATCACGATCGCGTCCTCGCCGTTGTCGGTGTAGTAGCCCTTGCGGCGCCCGATCACCTTGAAGCCGAACGCCTCGTACATCTTCATGGCGTTCTCGTTGGAGGTGCGGACCTCGAGCGTGACCCACTTGGCGCCCATGTCGTAGGCCGCCTGCACCAGCGCCGCGAACAGCACCCGGCCGTAGCCGCTGTGCTGCATGTCATGGCGCACCCCGATGGTGGTCACGTGCGCCTCGTCGTACATGCGCCACATGCCGGCGTAGCCCACGATCTCATCGTCTTTCCTGAGGACGATGTAGTGGGCGCTGTTGCGCGACGCCAGCTCCCGGTAGTAGGCGTTGCGCGGCCAGGGGGTGGAGAAGATGTCGCGCTCGATGACCTGCACGGCCGGCACGTCGGCTTCGCGCATCGGCTCGATCAGAAGCTGCTCGCGAATCTGAACCATCAGTCAAGGGGTCCCAGTGACTGGACGTACCGGAGCCCGACCCTATCATAGCCAAGCTCCGCCGCCCCTCCCGCGATCGCCAGGGCCGCCTCGCCGAAGCTGCGCAGGCGAGCCTCCGGGACCAGCGGCAGGCGCAGCGCGGCGGCCGTGGCCGGCCGCAGCCAGCCCACGGCCGGGCCCTCGCCCGGGACAGCGGCGGCCTCCGCGATCCCCTCTTCCCCGCCCGGCGTCCGGAAGTAGACCCGGCCCCGGCCGGCCTCCGCCACCCCGGTCACCGGCTCGGCGGGCGAGCGCGCCTGCTGGAGCTCGAGCGTGCCGTACCCGAGCAGCGGGATCCGGCGCCCCAGTGCCAGGCCCAGGGCGTAGGCGGCGCCCGAGCGCAGGCCGGTGAAGGAGCCGGGTCCGAGGGCGACCAGGATGCTGGCCACGGCCTGGGGGTCCGCCAGGGTCCGGACCCACCGCGGGAGGTCCAGCTCGCGTCCGGCCGCGCGCAGCTCCTCGCGCAGGACCCGGGAGCCGTCCAGGACGGCCAGCGCGGCCAGGGTCGACGACGTGTCGATCACCAGCTCCATTCGGGTCTCCCGCCGGTCAGCCGCAGGCGGCGCGCGGACTCCTCGATCGGTTCCAGGGTGACCCGGGCGGCGGCCAGCGCCGGCCAGCGATCGCCCCACTCGACCACGACCACGCCTTCGTCGAGCAGGTGCTCTAGGCCGAGGTCGGCCACGCCCGCGCCCGGCTCCAGCCGGTACAGGTCGACGTGGGCCAGCTGGAGCGGGCCCGCGTACACGCGGACCAGCTGGAAGGTCGGGCTCATGACGTGCGCCTGGGCGCCGAGGCCGCGGGCGAGGCCGCGGACGAAAGTGGTCTTGCCGGCCCCAAGGGGTCCTTCCAGGAGCAGGAGGTCGCCGCGCCGCAGGTGATGCGCCAACCGTTCGGCCGCGGCCTCGGTCGCCTCCGGCGAGCGGGTCACGACCTCAGCCGAAGTGCTCGTAGCCGCCCTCGCGCTCCTCGCCGTCGACCAGGATCAGGCCATCGTCGGTGAAGGAGCCGATCACCGTCACCGGCCGCGGCGCGCCCGTCCAGGCGCACACCAGCTCCACCTCCTCCCCACCCGTGAGCGCCTGGTCGAGGGTGGCACCAGGGGCCACCGGCACCCTGGCGGACTCGATGCGGGCGCCGACTCCGGCAGCCCTCTTGAATTTGACGAGCTCCCGCAGCAAACCGTCGCTCACATCCCCACAGGCGCAGCCGGGCGCCATCTCGCCGAAGCGCGGGCGGGGCCGCGTCGGCCGTCGCTCGGCGAGGGCCGCGGCCTCACCACCGAGGGCGCCGGTCAGCCCGATCGACCAGCCGGCGCGCACAGCCGAGCGCGGCAGCGGCTGCCAGGTCGAATGCCCGAGGGCGAACACGCTCACCGTCAGGGGGCCCGGCGTCGACGTGGTGTCGCCACCGACCAGGCGCAGCCCGTACTGGCCGGCGCAATCGGCGAGGCCGGCGTAGATCGACTCGACCACCTCCACTTCGGCCGCCGACGGGGCCGAGAGCGCGACCAGGCCGTAGGTGGGGTGCGCGGCCTTGGCGGCGAGGTCGGCCAGGGCGAGGGCGCAGGCGCGCCAGCCGGCGACCTCGGGCGGCATCCAGGCCAGGTCGAAGTGCACGCCCTCGACAAAGGTGTCGCAGGTGGCGACGGTCACGGTCCCGTCCGCCTCCCGCCAGACCGCCGCGTCGTCCTCGCCAGCGCCGACCAGGACATCGCCGCCGCGCTTCGAGAGGTGCGGCAAGAGGCGCGCCAGCAGGCCCAGCTCGCCCAGCTCGCGGAGGGTGGTCAAGGGTTGAGGAGCGCGGCCCGCACCTGGCGGGCCACCGCTTCCGGGTCATCGGCTTCGGCCAGCGCGCGGATCATGCAGGCGCGGCGGATGCCGGCGGCCACCAGCTGCCCCACATTGGAGGGGTTGACGCCGCCGATCGCGAACACCGGGATGTCGACGGCCTCCCGCACCGCCACCACGCCCTGAGGCCCGATCACCGGCTTGGCGTCCTTGATCGGGGTCGCGAAGGCAGGTCCGGCGCCGAGGTAATCGGCGCCCGCGCTCACGGCGGCACGGGCGGCGTCGGGAGTGGACGCGGACGCTCCGACCAGGAAGCCAGGACCTCCCAGGCGGCGGGCCTCGGCGACGGACAGGTCGTCGTCCCCCAGGTGCACGCCGTCGGCCGCCGCCAGGAGCGCTATGTCGAGATGGTCGTTGACGATCAGCAGCGCTCCCGCCGCGGCCGTGAGCGCGCGGAGCCGTTCGGCGAGGCCCAGCAGGGCGCCGCGGCCGAGGGTCTTGTGCCGCAGCTGGAGAAGGTCGGCGCCGCCCCGCAGGCAAGCTTCGGCGACCGCGGCCACGCGGTCGGCCTCGGCGTCGGCGGTGATCGCGTAAAGATGGGCCGCCGCCAGCCGCGCGCGGCGCTCGTCAACCGGGGAGGCCGTCAAGGGCACCCAACGTATACTCGCCGTCACTTGCATTTCAATCTGGTCGACCTCGCGCTGGTCGTCGTGGCGGCGGCGGCGGCGGTGGACGGTGCCAGGCGGGGATTCACCACTTACGCCACCGAGCTGACCGCCTTCGCCCTGGGCCTGGGCGTCGCCTTCACGCTCTTCGAGCCGGTCAGCGCCGGGCTCCACAGATTCCTCGGCGTCCCGCTCGGGCTGGCGGGGTTCGGGGTCTTCCTGATCCTGCTCGTGCTCACGCACGGGACGGTCCAGGCCTCGCTGGAAGGCCGCTTCGGCTGGGTCTCGCGCAAGCTCCACCTGGAGCCACCGGCCCGGGAGGGCGTCCGGGGGCGGGTGGGTGCGGTACCGGCGGTGGGGACGGCCGTGCTGGTCTCGGCTGTGGTGCTGAGCGCCCTGGTGGTGCTGCCGGGAGTGGGCTATCGGTCCTTGGTGCTGAGCTCGACGCTGGGGTCGACCCTGACTCACGAGTCCTCGTTCCTGCAGGCGCCGATGGCGCGCCTCCTGGTGCCCGCCAACCGCGAGGCTCAGCCGCTGGTGAGCGTGCCCAAGGTGCCGCCGGACGCCGGCGAGGACGCGTTCTACCGGCTTCAGTTCCCGGATCAGCTCGACACCCAGCTCGACATCCCGGCCGAGGCCCGGATGCTCCAGCTGGTCAACAAGACGCGCGCCGACGGCGGGCTCAAGCCGCTCACCACGGACGCGCTGCTCCAGGAGGCCGCCCGCGAGCACAGCCTGGACATGTACCAGCGGCACTACTTCTCGCACCTGACGCCGGACGGCAAGAGCCCGTTCGACCGCATGCGCGCGCACGGGGCGCACTTCGTGACCGCGGGCGAGAACATCGCCTTTGCCCCGGATGTCGACCAGGCCTACCAGTCGCTGCTGGCCAGCCCCGACCACCGCGCCAACCTGCTCAATCCAGACTTCAGGTGCGTGGGCATCGGTGTCTACCGCGCCACGGGGTACGAGGAGATGTTCACCCAGGACTTCTCGGACTGTGCCTGAGCCAGCGTCCACCATGAGGGCGCATTCCCCGGACAATGCGCGTCCTGGTGGCCCCCTAACAGGCGGATTTCCCGGACAATGCGCTTCCTCGCGCTGGCACGTCCCCCACCCCGGCCCTGCGGGCCGGACCTCCCCGCCCAGCGGGGAGGAGTCGCGCTTAGGCGCCCAGCTCTTCGTCCCGCTCGGTTATGCGTTCGGGGTCGCGGAGGCGGAACAGCAGCTCCTGGGCGTTGAACATGACGTCCATCAGGGGCAGCACGCGGTAGCGCAGGCGGAGCGCCTCCGCCGCCTCCTCGGTCTCGGCCGCGGGCAGGCCTTCGAGGATGCGGCCGGCGTGGCGGCGGAGCACGGCGGGGACGCGATCGACTCCCTGCAGGTTGAGGTTCTCGAGCTGAAAGAGGACGGCGTCGATGGCGTGCACCGCGTCGGCGTGCTGCCGAGAGTGAAACCGGCGCTCAGCCTCCGCCCGCTGAAAGGCCGCGATGTCGCGGTTGGCCTGGTCGATCACCTGGTAGCAAATACGAACCGGAGTTACTGACCGGTTATGCCCTCGAGAGCGGTTAGCCGGCGTCCCCCTCCCCCTACCAAGCGGGGAGGAGTCTGCTTTTAGAAGAGGATCTTCTGGAGCTTCTCGCGCAGGGCCGCCGGGGCCTTCTCCTGCTCGCAGCAGACCTTGACCAGGCGCTTGAATCCGGACTGGAAGCTGAAGCGCTCTTCGCAGGGCGGACAGAACTCCAGGTGGAGCCTGACCTCCCTCACCTCGGCGTCGGTGAGCTCGCGGTCGACGTACTGCTCCAACCGCTGCATGCACTCGTCACAGGTCATGCTCTTCATGCGCTGCGCTCCGCGGGCACGATACCCGACTCCAGCGCGTAGTCATAGAGCTGTTTTTGCAGCTGCTGGCGCGCGCGGTGGAGGCGCGACATCACGGTGCCGATCGGGATCCCGAGGACCTGGGCCGCGTCCTTGTAGGAGAAGCCCTCGACGTCGACCAGCAGAACCACCTCTCGGTGCAGCGGGGGCAGCTTCTCGACGGCCTTCACCACCTCCCCGGCGGCGATCCGGTTCAGGACCTCCGTCTCCGGTATCTCGGAGGTGTCCTTGAGGGTGTCGTAGAGGGCAAAGTCGCCCAGGTCGTCGAGGCTCACATCCTCCTGGCGCCCACCCTTGAAGCGGTCCCAGAACAGGTTGCGCATGATCGCGAACAGCCAGGCCTTCATGTTCGTGCCCGGCTGGTAGCTGTGCTGGTAGCGGAGGGCGCGAACGTACGTGTCCTGGACCAGGTCCTGGGCGCGGTCGGGATCGCGGGTGAGCCGCAGCGCGCCGCGGTAAAGGGTGTCGAGATGTGTAAGGGCCTCCTGGCTGAAGGCCGCGGTGTCCGACTCTCGCTCGGCCATCGCGACCAGTGTAGTCACGTCGATGAGTTCAACCCTGCCGTTCGAGCGGTCATTCCGAATAGCGCCGCGGCACCCGGCGGCCCACCGAGGTGAGCACCTCGTAGCTGTTGGTCCCCGACCACTCGGCCACCTCCTCGGCGGTGATCCGCTCCTCACCATCACCGCCGATGAAGGTAGCGGCGTCGCCCACCGCGACCTCCGGAATACCGCCGACGTCGAGGGTGACGGCGTCCATGCTCACCCGCCCGACCAGGCGCGCACGGCGCCCCCGCACCAGCACCTCCCCGCGATTGCCGCGCGCCCGCAGCACGCCGTCGGCGTAGCCCATGGCCACCGTCGCCAGCCGCGTCTCGCGCTCGGCACGCCAGGTAGCGCCGTAGCCCGCGGTGGCACCCGGCGGCACGGTCTTGACGTGCGTCACCAGGCCGCGAACCGCCATCGCCGGGCGCAGCCCGACGCCCTCACAGCCGTACAGCCCGATGCCGATCCGGACCGCGTCCAGCGCCATCTCCGGGTAGCGCAGGGCGGCACCTGAGTTGGCGGCGTGGCGCAGGCCGGGGTCGACCCCCAGCTCGTCGAGGACCGCGCCGAAACGCCGGAACTGCTGGCGGGTGAGAGCCTCGTCGGACTCGGAGCTGGCGAAGTGCGTGTAGGTGCCGGCGAGCCATAGCGTGGGGCTGGCGGCGACCAGCCGGGCGAGCCCGGGCGCTTCGTCGAGCGCGCACCCGAGGCGGCCCAGGCCGGTGTCGACCTTGAGGTGCACAGCCACCGGCCACCCCGGGTTGGCCGCCGCCGCGAGCGCCCTCACCATCGCTTCCGAGTAGCAGGTGATCGCACAACGCAGAGCGGCCGCCTCGGCCGCCTCGGCGGGCAGCAAGCCGCCCAGCAGCAGCAGCTGGTCGCCGCGAGACTTCATCAGCCCCCTGACCTGATGGGCCTCGTCGATCGTCGACACCGCGAGCCCCCAGGCGCCGGCGGCCAGGGCCGCCTCGGCCACCGGGAGCGTGCCGTGGCCGTAGGCGTCGGCCTTGACCACCGCTATCACCTTCACCCCCTCGGGCTGCAGCGACGCGATGTGCTGGAGGTTGTGCCGGATCGCCGAGAGGTCGACGTCGGCCCAGCGTTGTATCAAGTATCGGGGTCCCCGCCAAATCGCAGATTTGGTGGGGTGATCAGAGGCCGCCTCGCCGCAGCTGATCCATCACGGGCGGGATCTCCAGCAGCAGGTCGGAGGCCAGGAGCCCGGAGTCGCCCAGGCGCTCCGCCACCACGCGCCCGGCCTCGGCGTGCACGTACACGCCGGTGACGGCCGCCGTAAAGGGATCGCAGCCCTGCGCCAGGAGGCCGCCGATCAGGCCGGCCAGCACGTCGCCGGTGCCGCCCGTGGCGAGCGCCGGCACCTCGTGGGGATCGACGCTGAGGCGGCCTCCCGGCGCCGCCACCACGGTCCTGGGGCCCTTGAGGACCACGACCGCGCCCCATTCCTCGGCCGCAGCGCTCGCGGTGGCCTCGCGATCCTGGTTGACGGCTGCCGCCGTCTTGCCGGTGAGCCGGGCCATCTCGCCCGGGTGCGGCGTGAGGACCCTGGCCTGGCCCAGCTTCTTGAGCGCCCGGCGATTCTCGGCGAGGGCGTTGAGGGCGTCGGCGTCGAGCACCATGGGCAGGGAGGCGCGGGCGACCACGTCGTAGATCAGGCGCCAGGTCGAGCGATCGCGGCCGAGGCCGGGCCCGATCACGGCGGCCGCCGCGACCTCGAGGTGGCGCATCACGGCGTCGTGGGCCGAGTGGCCGATGTGGCCAGGCGCCACCTCCGGCACCGGGGTGGCCATCACCTCCGTGCACTTGGTCGCCAGGATCGGGTAGATGCCATCCGCAACCAGCAGCCGCACCATCCCCGCACCGGCGCGAGCGGCCGCCGTGGCGGCGAGGTAGGCCGCGCCGGTCAGCCCCAGGGAGCCCGCGATCACCACCGCGGTGCCGAAAGTGCCCTTGTGGCCGTCGCGGGGCCGCTCCGGCAGGGCCACCGCCTCCGGCGCTTCGGCAA
>Ga0207646_10000430_pt1 | contig 55940 bp, 49 predicted proteins | sample KBSK5502metaG_FD_184343 | JGI IMG/M metagenome (GOLD analysis project Ga0207646, IMG submission 184343) | Corn, switchgrass and miscanthus rhizosphere microbial communities from Kellogg Biological Station, Michigan, USA - KBS K5-50-2 metaG... | ecosystem: Host-associated > Plants > Roots >...
ACGCCACCGAGCACGAGCAGTGTCGCCGACCAGCCGAAGGCCGCCCACCCGAGCAGGCTGGACTCCAGGTTCTCGGTGCCGATAAGCGAGCGCCCGGCGACCACGAATCCGCCCTCGAACGCGTCGACCACGATCGCGCTGCGGACCCCGGGCGCCAGATGCCAGGTGACCGTGTCTTCTCCGTGCGTGCGCACGTAGTCGAAGACACCGGACGGCGGCACGATCGGGTCGCCGCCCAGGGTGGCTGAAGAGGCGATGACCCTGTTTCCCTGGTCGACGACGATCAGGTAGGGATCCGGAGAGCTCGCGATGTCGACCTTAATCCTGGGCAGCACCGAATCAACGCTGGCGCCGGCTTGGAGCTTGGCCACCGCGTCGCGCGCCATCTCCACCTGCGGGTGGTCGGCCGCGTGCCGCGCCGCCTGCTGGGCCCAGACGTAGCCGCCGCCGAACAGCAACGTCACGAGTCCGGCCAGGACTATCCAGACGGTCAGGGAACGCGAGGTCATCCCTCGCACTGGAACGCGCCGGCCGCGTGACCCGTTACTCGCCGGCCCCTCCCAGCACCTCGCCGGCACTCAGCCGCTCGAGGCTCTTCATGCGCGACTCGGCGCGCTGGCCCAGCCTCGCGAGCACCGCCGACACGACCGCTTCCAGCACCGCGGTGGCGCCGACCAGGGAGTCGAACGGCCCAACGTTCTCGACGCTGCTCACCACGACCTGGCGCGCAAAAGCCGAGGCCGGCGAGAGCCAGGGGTCGGTGAACAGGACGACGTTCACCCCCAGGCCTGCGACGAGCCTCGCGCTGTCGATGGTGTCGGCCTGGTACCGTCGGTAGTCGAACACGACCAGCACATCGCCTTTGCGCAGGTCGATCAGCTGCTGGGCCGCTGCCGTGCGCTCGGTCTCGACCAGGCCGATGCCCGGCCGCAGCAGGTGCAGCTGGCTCGCCAGGTAGCGCGCGAGCGGCCCGCTGAGCCGGCCGCCGAGGACCAGAACCCGCCGGCGGACGTCGGCGAGCAGCTCAACGACCTCCTCGACGTCGCGGTGGGAGAGCAGCTCGAGGGTGGCCTGGAGGTTCTGCCGCGAGATCTCGAGCGCCCGGCTCACCAGGGATCCGGCCTCGCGCTCGGATTCCTCCTCGTGATACCTGGCCAGAGGCGAAGAAAGGCGGGCCTGCACCTCCTGCCGCAGCACCTCCTGGAACTCGGGGTAGCCCTTGAAGCCGAGCTTGGTGATGAACCTCGTGACGGTCGGCGGGCTGACGGCCGCGCGCTCGGCGAACCGGGCCACGCTCTCCAGGCCCGCGATCGGATAGGAGGCCAGCAGCACCCGGGCCAGCTTCCGTTCGGCCGGGCTGAGGGTCCCCTGGTGCTGACGCACCAGCTCGCCGACCCGAGCTTGCCCCGGAGCCGCGGTGTCATTTGTTACATCTCGGCTCATTGGCGGCCCATTCGAGACATTCTTGACAAGAATCCTAGTCGCTGGTAGGTTCCCCGCAAGCCTGCAGGCCGGGATGACGGGCTCCTGAGCGCCGTCAGCGACACAAGGGGAGAAGGATGAGCGTCCAGGTCAAGTCTTCCGACGTCGAGACCCTTCACAAGCTGGGCTATGCCCAGGAGCTGCGCCGCAGGATGTCGACCTTCAACAACTTCGCGGTGTCGTTCACGATCATCTCCATCCTGTCCGGCTGTTTAACCCTCTACGGCTATGGGATGAACACCGGTGGGCCGATCATCATGAACATCGGCTGGCCCCTCGTCGGTGTGATGGTGCTCATGGTCGGGCTGGCCATGGCCGAAGTCTGCTCGAGCTATCCGACCGCCGGCGGCCTGTACTACTGGGCCGCGAAACTGGGGGGTAAGAACGGGCCGGCCTGGAGCTGGTTCACCGGCTGGTTCAACCTCCTGGGTCAGGTCGGCATCACGGCCGGCATCGACTTCGGCCTCGCCTTGTTCGCCGACGCCCTCCTCAACGCGCTGTTCAACTATCCGACCACGCCGATCTGGATCATCGTCGTCTACACAGTCGTGCTTGCCCTGCACGGCCTGCTCAACACGTTCGGGGTCGGATTGGTCGCGCTGCTGAACGACATCTCGGTGTGGTGGCACCTGATCGGCGTCGCGATCATCTTCGTCGTCCTCTTCTTCGTGCCGGCGCATCACCAGACGGTGTCGTTCATATTCACCGGCTTCGTCAACAACACGGGGTTCGGCAACTCGATCTACGTCTTCTTCATCGGCCTTCTGCTCGCCCAGTACACGTTCACTGGATACGACGCCTCGGCGCACATGACCGAGGAGACCAACAACGCGGCGGTCGCCGGGCCGCGCGGGATCGTCTGGTCGATCATCGTCTCGCTGATCGCGGGGTGGATCCTGCTGATCGGCGTGACCGGCGCCATCCAGAACTACGCCGCCGAGGCGAGCGCCGTGACTCCTGGCGCCCAGGTCTTTCTTGACGCTGCCGGGCACAACCTCGGGCTCTTCTTGCTCTTTATCATCGTGGGCGCCCAGTTCTACTGCGGCATGTCCTCGGTGACGGCGAACTCGCGCATGATCTACGCCTTCTCGCGCGACGGTGCCGTGCCCGGCTCCCAGTTCTGGCACAGGATCAACCCACGGACGCGCACTCCGACCAACTCGATCTGGTTTGCCGCCGTCGGCGCCTGGATCCTGGGCCTTCCGTACCTCGTCAGCCCGGTGGCCTACGCCGCCGTTACATCGATAGCCGTGATCGGTCTCTACATCGCCTACGGCATGCCGATCCTGCTCCGGCTGCTGGCCGGCGAGAAGTTCCAGCGCGGCCCGTGGCACCTGAGGCAGTGGAGCTACGTGGTGGGCTGGATCGCAGTGATCTGGATCGCGTTCATCGCCATCCTCTTCATCCTTCCTGAGGCCGCTCCGGGCAACACCCCGACCACGTTCAACTATGCGATCGTCGCGGTCGGCGTAGTTTTGCTCTACTCCGGAATTTACTGGTTCGCCTCGGCAAAGAACTGGTTCAAGGGGCCGAAGGTTCAAGGATCGACAGAAGAGCTTGCAAAGATCGAATCCGAGCTCGCCGCTGTTGGCGGGCAATGAGCACCTGAGCGGCCGGCCCAGGATCGCGATAACGACAAGCCCGCGGCGGGGCGCGGAATACTACGTGCCCTACCGCCGGGCTGTCGAAGCCGCCGGCGCCGACCCGGTGGAGATTCCGCCCGGGACCCCGGAGCTTCCGGCCGTCGATGGGCTGCTCCTGCCTGGCGGATGGGACGTCGATCCGTCGTACTACGGAGAGCGGAAGGACGAGAAGGTCGGCCCCATCGATCCCGAGCTCGACGAGACCGAGCTGCGCCTCTTCCGGGAGGCGCGTGAGCGTGAGATCCCGGTGCTCGGGATCTGCCGAGGCCAGCAGGTGATCAACGTGGCCATGGGCGGGTCGCTCGTGCAGCACCTCGAGGACCACGACGTGCGCGGGCACGGGCGCAGCCACCTCGCGCACACGATCGAGGTCGACCCCACCTCGGAGCTCGGCCAGGCCGCCGGCGAGCACAAGATCCGGGTCAACAGCTTCCATCACCAGGCGGTCAAGAACTTGGCCCCGGGCCTTCAGCAGACGGCGCGCGGCGAGGATGGCACGGTCGAGGGCGTGGAGTCGGACGACGGTCTGATCGTCGCCGTGCAGTGCCACCCGGAGGAGTTGACGACCGACCTGCCTTGGGCGCGTAGGCTTTTCGAGCGCTTCGTCGCGAGGGCGGCGAGGCGCAGGTAGGGATGCTCACCGAACCCAAGACTCGAAAGAGGCTGCTGACGCAGGAAGATCTCGCCGCCCAGGTCGAGCGCGGCGAGGTCGACACCGTGATCGTCGCCTTCACCGACATGCAGGGCCGCCTCATGGGCAAGCGCGTCGACGCCGAGTACTTCGTCGAGTCGTCGGCGCGCGGCGAGTCGACCGAAGGCTGCAACTACCTGCTCACGGTCGACATGGAGATGGAGCCCGTGCCCGGCTACCAGATGGCCAGCTGGGAGCGGGGCTATGGCGACTTCGACCTGCACCCGGACTTCGCGACTCTGCGACGGATCCCCTGGCTCGAGGCGACCGCGCTGGTCCTCTGCGACGTGGGCTGGCACGACGGCTCTCCGGTCCAGCCCTCGCCGCGCCAGGTGCTGCGCCACCAGATCGAGCGGTCACGCAAGCTGGGCTTCGAGCCGATGTTCGGGTCAGAGCTCGAGTTCTATCTGCTGAAGGAGACGTACGCCGAGGCTTACGAGAAGCACTACCGCGATCTGACGCCATCGGTCCAGTACAACCTCGACTACCACATCCTCGGCACGACCTACTCGGAGCCGTTCATCCGCGCGGTGCGCAAGGGGATGAAGGCCGCGGGCATCCAGGTCGAGAGCTCGAAGGGCGAGGCGTGGCCGGGCCAGCAGGAGATCAATTTCCATTTCTCTGACGCCCTGACCATGGCCGACAACCACGTGATCTACAAGAACGGCATCAAGGAGATGGCCAACTTGCACGGTTGCTCCGTGACGTTCATGGCCAAACCCGACCACACCTGGATCGGCAGCTCGTGCCACGTGCACTCGAGCCTGTGGCACGACGGCCGGAACACTTTCGACGGCGAGTCCGAGACGTTCCGCCAGTACCTCGCGGGCCAGATCGCGTGCATGTCCGAGCTGGCGATCTTCATCGCCCCCAACATCAACTCGTACAAGCGCTACGCCGCGGGGACGTGGGCCCCGACCACGCTTGCATGGGGCCATGACAACCGCACGTGCGGCTTCCGGATCGTCGGCCACGGCCAGGCCCTCAGGTCGGAGTCGCGCATCCCGGGCGCTGACGCAAACCCATACCTCGCCTTCGCCGCACTGCTCGCGGCCGGCCTGTACGGCATCGAGAACAAGCTCGAGCTGCCGCCGGCGTTCACAGGCAACGCTTACGAGTCGGACGTTCAGCGGTTTCCGCACACGCTGCGTGAGGCGATCTCCGCCCTCGAGCACGGCAAGATGGCCAAGCAGGCGCTCGGCGCGCAGGTGGTCGACCACTACCTCAACTACGCCCGGACCGAGCAGTCGCTCTTCGACAAGGTCGTGACCAACTACGAGCGCGAGCGCCTCTTCGAGCGAGGATGAGCACGACAGCAGCCACGCTGGACGTCATCAACCCCGCGACCGAAAAGCCCATCGCGCACCTGGAGCGCGCGGGCGTCGCGGAGACCGACCGAGCCGTCGCCGCCGCCAGGAAGGCGTACCCGGGATGGCGCGCAGTCAAGCCTGCCGACCGGGCGCGGCTGCTGCGGCGCGTGGCTGCGCTGGTCGAAGAGCGCGGAGAGGAACTGGCGCGCCTGGAGACCTCCAATGTCGGCAAGCCGCTTGGCGACTCGCGCTGGGAGGTCGGCATGGTCGCCGACGTCTTCCATTTCTACTCTGGCGCGGTCGAGAAGCACTACGGCGAGACCATCCCGGTGGCCGGCGGCGTCGACATGACGTTCCGTGAGCCGCTCGGCGTGGTCGGCCTGATCGTGCCCTGGAACTTCCCGATCATGCTCGCGAGCTGGAAGCTCGGACCGGCCCTTGCATGCGGCAACACGGTCGTGCTGAAGCCCGCCGAGCTCACGCCGCTGACCGCCTTGCGCCTGGCCGAGCTCGCGCTGGAGGCGGGGATCCCCGAGGGCGTCCTGAACGTCGTCGTGGGCCCGGGCTCGGTGGCCGGAGAGCGGCTGATCGCCCATCCCGATGTGGCCAAGATCGGCTTCACCGGCTCGACCGAGGTGGGCCGGCGCGTGATGGAGGGCGCGGCCCAGACCATCAAGCGGGTGACGCTCGAGCTCGGCGGCAAGTCCGCCAACGTGATCTTCGCCGACGCCGACCTGGAGCGCGCCGCGGCCGCCGCGCCCTCCGCCGTCTTCGGCAACGCCGGCCAGGACTGCTGCGCGCGCTCGCGCATCCTCGTCCAGAGGTCGGTTTACGACCGGTTCGTCCAGCTCCTCACCGACGCCACCAGCCGATTCAAGGTCGGCGACCCTGAGGCCTCCGGCACTGAGATGGGCCCGCTGATCTCGGCCGGCCATCGCAAGCTGGTATCGGGCTTCGTAGAAGGCAAGCCGCTGTACCAGGGCAAGGTGCCTTCGGGTCCGGGGTACTGGTTCCCGTGCACCCTGGTCGAGGCCGGTCCGAAGGACCGGGTCGCGCGCGAGGAGGTGTTCGGCCCGGTGGCTGCGCTGATTCCGTTCGAGGACGAGGCCGACGCGATCCGGATCGCCAACGACACCCCGTACGGGCTGTCGGGCTCGATCTGGACCCGGGACGGCGCGCGGGCGATGCGCGTGGCGCGAGGCGTCGAGACCGGCGTGCTGTCGGTCAACTCCAACAGCTCGGTGCGCGTGACCACGCCGTTCGGCGGCTTCAAGCAGTCGGGCTTCGGCCGCGAGCTGAGCATGCACGCGATGGACGGCTACTCAGAGGTGAAGAACGTGTACATGAGCACTGACGCCTGATGGGGCGTCTCGACGGGAAGGTCGCCGTCATCACAGGCGCCGGGGGCGGCATCGGGCGCGAGGCCGCGATCCTCTTCTCGTCCGAAGGCGCCAGGGTGTGCATCGCCGACGTCGGACGCGAAGCCGGCGAGAAGGCCGCGGCCGACTGCCGGGAGGCGTTCTTCTACCAGGCCGACGTCAGCGACCCGAAGAGCGTGCAGGACATGTACGCGGAGACGGCCAAGCGCTACGGCCGCGTCGACGTCCTTTACAACAACGCGGGCATCATGCCGGCCGACGACGACTCGATCCTCATCACCGAGCCGGACGCGTGGGATCGCGTCCAGGCGGTCAACGCAAAGGGCGTGTACCTGTGCTGCAAGTACGGCATCCCTCACCTGCTCGAGGCCGGCGGCGGGTCGGTGATCAACGTGGCTTCGTTCGTCGCGCTCGTGGGAGCGGCGACCTCACAGATTGCGTATACAGCGAGCAAGGGCGCGGTGCTCTCGATGAGCCGTGAGCTGGCCGTCCAGTTCGCGCGCCAGGGCGTGCGCGTCAACGCCCTGTGCCCCGGTCCGGTCGAGACACCCCTCTTGATGCGCCTCTTCTCCGAGACGCCGGGCGCCTACGAGCGTCGCCGCGTTCACCTGCCGATGGGCCGGCTGGCCAAGGCTCGCGAGATCGCCAACGCGGCGCTCTTCCTGGCCAGCGACGAGTCGAGCTACGTCAACGGCGCGACGTTCCTGGTCGACGGCGGCCTGACGGCCGCCTACGTGACCCCCGAATAGGAGCGCGCGTTCACCCTCTCCCCTCAAGCGGGAGAGGGAGCATTGTTCGCGATGCCCTCGGCATCGGCATCGCCACCGGCGCGTACGCGCTGTCGTTTGGCGCGATCTCGGTCACCGCCGGCCTGTCGATCGCACAGACCTGCGCGCTCTCGCTGCTCATGTTCACGGGCGCGTCGCAGTTTGCGTTCGTCAGCGTGATCGCCTCGGGCGGAAGCCCGTGGGCAGGCGCGGCAACCGCGGCGCTGTTGGGCACCCGAAACGCCCTCTACGGACTGCGGCTTGGCGCGCTGCTGGAGGTCGCCGGCTGGCGCCGGGCGGGCGCGGCACAGCTGGTGATCGACGAGAGCACGGCCATGGCCATCGCTCGCGACCAGCCCGCCGACAGCCGCCTTGCTTTCTGGGCCACCGGCCTCGCGGTCTTCGGGCTCTGGAACCTGGGCACGCTCATCGGCGCGCTGGCCACCCACGCCTTGCCCGACCCGAAGGTGCTGGGCTTCGACGCGGCTCCGCCCGCGGCCTTCCTCGCGCTGCTGGCGCCGAGACTGCGCGCGCGGGAGCCGGTGGCGATTGCGCTGGCGGCTGCTCTGGTCGCGCTGGTCTGCCTCCCATTCGTTCCGGCGGGCGTGCCGCTGCTGATCGTCGCCGTGCTCGTCGTCCTGTTCGGGCTCCGGCCGCAATGATGTGGCCCGCGCTCCTGGTCGCGGCGGCGACGTGCTACGCGATCAAGCTCGCCGGCCTCTCACTGCCACAGCGGCTGCTGCAGGACCCGCGACTTCAGCGAACGGTGCCGCTGCTCCCGGTGGCGCTGCTGGCCGCCCTGATCGCGACCCAGACCTTCGCGACCGGCGGGCGACTCGTGCTCGACGTGCGCGCCGCGGCGCTCGCGGTGGCGGCGGTCGCAGTGCTGCTCAGGGCGCCTTTCCTGGTCGTGGTCGCGGCGGGCGCGGCGACGGCCGCCCTCCTGCGGCTCTTTTAGCCTTTGGCGATGCGGATCGAAGCTGCGACCGAGGCGACCCCCGAGCTCGAGCAGGCGCTGGGCCGCCTGTTGCCCCAGCTCAACACGACGCTCCCGATCCCTGACATGCAGCGGCTGGACGCGATCATGGCCGACCCGGCGGTGACCCTCCTCGTGGCGCGCGAGGAAAACGACATCATCGGCACCGCCACCGTCATCGTCTACACGACGCCGTTCTGGATCAAAGCCCGCCTGGACGAGGTCGTCGTCGACGCGTCCGCGCGGGGCAAGGGCGTGGGCGAGGCGCTGGTGCATGCTTGCCTTGACGTTGCGCGGGCCCGCGGCGCTCAGGTCGCGGAGCTGCAGTCAGGGCGCGGCGCGGCCCGAGACGTGGCCAACCGCCTCTACCGGCGGATGGGCTTTCAGCTGCGCGACTCGAACCTATACCGCATCAGTCTTTAGGTGCAAGCAGCTCCTCGAGTCGCGACACCATCTCTGCGAGCGTCGCGAAAGCGGCCTGAACCGGCTCGGGCGAGGCCATATCGACACCGGCGAGCTTCAGGCCGTCGAGCGGGTACATCGAGCCTGCGCTCTTGAGGAAGGCGAGGTAATCGTCGACCGCGCGTGGCTGCCCCGCTCCGACCCGCTGCGCGACGTGGTGGGCGCCGGCGATCCCGGTTGCGTACTGGTAGACGTAGAAATTGCTGTACAGGTGCGTGTGGAACTGGGACCACGTGGAGCCGGCCCGTTCGCGGTCCGCGCCGGTCATGTCGACCTCATCCCCGTACACCTCGGCGATCAGGTCGGCCATGAGACCGTTCAGGTAGTCGGCCGTGAGCGGCCCGCCACGCTCAACCCGCTCGTGGATGTCCAGCTCGAGCCGCGCCAGCGATGGCATGATGAAGAAGTAGCGCTGGAAGTTCGACATCGCCTCTTCGATGACGGCGATCTGGAAGTCCGGATCCTTCCTGATATCGAGCAGGTGGCGGCGGGTCAGCGCCTGGTGCATGTTCGACGCCACCTCGGCCTGGAAGAGGCCGTAGCTGGAGTACACGAACGGCTGCGTCCGGCGAGCGTAGTAGGAGTGCATCGAATGGCCGAGCTCGTGGGCCAAGGTGCTCATCGAATAGATGTCGTCGTTGTAGCTCATGAAGATGAAGGGGAAGGTGTCGGGCGAGCCTGACGAGAACGCGCCCATGCGCTTGCCCTTGTTGGGATAAACGTCCACCCACCGGTCCTCGAGCGCGCCCTGCCGTAGGACGCGCACGTACTCCTCGCCCAGTGGGCTCACGCCCTCGGCGATCCAATCGACCGACTGCTCGTAAGACACCTGGACCGGCGGTGCCAGCGGCGCCCTCGTGTCGTAGGCCTTCAGCGTGTTCAGGCCCAGGGCATGTCGCCGCAAGCGCCAGTACCGGTGCCAGGTGCCGAGGTTGTCGCGAAAGGCGCGAATCACGTTGTGGAAGACCTGCGGCGGGACGTGGTTGGGCGCCAGCGCGGCTTCGAGCGAGGACGGGAACCTGCGAGCGCGCGCGTAGAACACGTCTCGCTTGATGCCGCCGGCCAGGCTCGCGGCCATCGCGTGCCGAACCGAGAGGTGGGCGTCGGCGTAGTTCTCGTACGCCGTGCGCCGGGTCTCCCGATGGGGGCTGGTCAGCAGCATGCTGATCGTCCCCTGCGCGACCTCCTCCGGGCCGTCGATGCCGGTCGCGGGCTCGAACTTGAGGTCCGTATTGGCGAGCACCGCATGCGCCGACACCGCGGTCGCGAGTGGGTCTGTGACCTGAGAGAGCACCTCTTCGACCTCCGGCTGGCGAATGTGCTCGCGCAGCACCTCGAGGCGGTTGAAGTAGTGGCCCAGGTGCGAAAGCCGCGGGCTGGATGCAACCCACTCGCGCAGCTTCGGAAATCCGATCGCGATCATCTCCGGCCTGGCGAACGACATCGCGGCGCTCAGCTGCGCGCCGATCGAGCGAACCCGGTCCGCCCGGGCGGCCGCCTCCGAGTCGCCGACGTCGCACGAATACTCCATTACGGTGTAGACCTGAAGCTTGCCCATCAGCCGCTGAAGCTTCTCGGCGGTGTCGAACCAGTCCGCCAGAGTGTCGGGGCCGTCCGCGAGGTGGCCCTTGAACTCGCCGAGGTCCGGGAGCCGGGCCAACAGCGTGCTCGCCGCGGCGTCCCATGCCGCCGGGTCGGGAAAGACGCTTTCGCTGTTCCACCTGAAGCGCCTGTCCACCTCTTGCCGCGAGGGCAGACTCTTCGTCATCCGCCTTAGGTTAGCGCCGTCCTACAGTAGGACCGTGGCAAGGCTCAAGACCAAGGACATCGAGATCGAGTACGACACGCTGGGCGACAGAAGCGATCCGCCGATGCTCATGATCATGGGCCTCGGCGGGCAGCTCACCACCTGGGACCAGGGCTTCTGCGAGCAGCTCGCGGACCGCGGCTTCTACGTGATCCGCTACGACAATCGGGATGCCGGGCTTTCGACCAAGATGGAATCTGCGGGCCGGGCCGACATCGCCGGCGCGTACAGTGGCCGCCCTCACCCGGCCTACACGCTCGACGACCTCGCCGACGATGCGGTTGGCGTTCTCGACGCGCTCGGCGTCCGTGCCGCGCACATCGTCGGCGCATCGATGGGCGGGTTCATAGCGCAGCTGGTGGCGATCAATCACCCTGATCGGGTGCTTTCCCTGACGTCGATCATGTCCGGTCCCGGCGGCGAAGACACGGTGCCCCCGACCCCGGAGGCGGCTGAGGCGCTGACCACGGCGCCTGGGCCGACCCGCGAGGAGCGCATCGAGCTGGGCGTGGCGGCTCGGCGAGTTTTCGTCGGAAACGGCAACCCGTTCGACATCGAAAAGGAGACGCGTCGGGTCGAGGAGCAGTACGACCGGTCCTACTACCCGCTCGGGTTCGGCCGCCAGCTGGTTGCCATCCTCGCCGCCGGGAGCCGGGTCACCGCCCTGGCCGGGGTGAAGGTGCCCACTCTCGTCGTTCACGGCATCGACGACCCGCTCGTGCCCGTCGAGAATGGCCGGCGTGTGGCCGCCGCCGTGCCCGCGGCTCGACTGATGGAGCTGGAGGGGATGGGCCACAACCTTCCCGAGAGAGACTGGCCGGCGGTGGCGGACGCAATCGCCGAGACCGCCCGACAGGCAAGCGCCGTCAGGTCGTAGTGGCCGCGGGCAGCCTGGATTCGATCAGCCCCGCGCTCGCGGTGCTGGCGGGCCTGGTCTCCTTCGTCTCGCCCTGCGTGCTGCCGCTGGTACCCGCCTACCTGGCCTACCTGGGCGCGCGGGCGGGCCGGCCCGCGGCGGTGGGCGGGGCTGGCGGGGAGCAGGTGGCGGGGCGTATCGAAACGCTGCCGGTGGCGACCGCCGGGCTCGGTTTCGTGGCCGGGCTCTCGCTGATCTTCATCCTCTTCTTCTATTTGTTCTCCCTGGCGGTGCAGCCGGTGCGTGCCTACGTGCCTGTGGTCGCGGGCATTCTCGTGTTGGTGATGGCGGCCCACGTGGCGGGATTGATTCGAATCCCGCTGCTCGATCGCGAATACCGGGTGATGGACCGCGCCCCGACCGGCGGCGGCGTGGCGGGCGGTTTCGTCCTCGGGATGGGGTTCGCCGGCGGCTGGACTCCTTGCATCGGGGTCACGCTGAGCGCGGTCCTGAGCTCGGCGGTGACGGCGGGCACCAGCGCTCAGGGTCTGGGTTTGATGGTGGCCTACTGCCTGGGCCTGGGAGTTCCGTTCATCGTCCTCGCGCTGCTCCTGGAGAGGACGAGGCCGCTCTTGCGCATGCTCAACAGCCACCGGCGGGCGATCGACCTGGTGTCGGCGGGCGTGCTGGTCGCGATGGGCTTGCTGCTTCTGACCAACAAGCTGGCGATCCTTTCGGCCGGCATCACCCAGCTGGTCCCCAGCTGGCCCTCGCCAACCCTCTAGCCCGACACGTCCGTCTACAACCCCAGGCCTGGCAGCGCCGAGTTCTCTTAGATCGGGTGCAGGCGTAGGGCGAGCAGCACGATCGCGACCAGGATCAGCATTGCGCCGGCCGCCCACTGAGCTCGCTCGCGAGCCGTCTCGCCAATCCGCGACCCGAGGCGGAGCCCGATCTGCGTGGCCGCAAAGGCCTGGACCGCGATCCACGCCACGGTCGCGAGGATCGACAGGCCGATCAGGCCGGCGCTAAGCCCGATCGTGAGCTCGTCGACGCTGATGGCCAACCCGAGGTCGAGGATCGCCAGCCCTCGCGCATGGGCAAGCAGCCTGAGGCGTTGCTCTTCGCCGTCCTCATCGTTGTCGGGCCGCAGCATCAGCAATCCGGCCACGAACAGGAACGCGATGCCGCCGTACCCCGCCCACGCGCCCAGGAAGTGGCCGGCCGCCCGCCCGACCAGCATCCCGACGATCGGCATCCCGGCTTCGAACGCGGTGAACACGACGGTCACGCGAATCCGGTCGCGGCCCCCAGCCCGGCCATGCCCGAGCGCCGCGGCGAGGGCAAACGTGTCCAGGGCGAGAGGGAGGAGCAGCCCGGCGTAGAGGAGCAGCGTCAGAGGTCGAAGTAGTCGCGGCGGCTGTAGATGAGCGGGTTGACGTCCCGAAGCCGGGCTCCCTCGACCACGCTGCCGATGAGGATCCAGTGGTCCCCCGCCTCGATCGTCTCTTTCAAGGTGCACACGGCATAGGCGGCGATGTCGTTTTCGAGCATTGGGCCCCCGCCGGCGTCGGCGCGCCGCCACTCGAGGGTCTTGAACTTGTCCGGCGACTTCGTGGCCATGAGACGGGCGAGCGGCTCACGACCGGCGGCGAGGATGTTGGCGGTGAATCCGTTCGTGTGCCGCACAGCCGGCAGCGTGTTCGACAGCTTGTCGATGCAGGCCAGCGCCAGCGGGGGCTCGAGTGACACCGCGCAGAAGGCGTTGACGGTCAGGCCGTGCGGTTCGCCGTCGTGGCCGAAAGCGGTGACGATGACCACCCCGCTCGGAAAGCTCGACATCACCTCGCGAAATCGCTGGGGCTCGATGAGCGCCTGCTCGGCGGATGGGGGTGCTTCGACATTCCATTCGCTGAGGATGGCCGCAATCACGCGATGCTTTGTCGCGCCGAGGTCCTCGAGCACCTTGGCGCCGATGCTCTCGCCCTCCAACACGAGACCCATCAGCAGTTGTCCCGCGTCGATGGTTTCCCTGTTGAGCCGCCTTGACTCCGCGAACGCCAGCTCGATTACCCGTTTGACGCGCGAGGTCGGGATGATGTGCTGAATCCGGAGCCGCTCGTCGTGCCCGAGTACTTCTCGGATTCTCTCTCGCACCTGCTCGATCTCAATTCCCATGCTCGTGAGCACCTTCTGGGCGGTGCCAGGCACACGCAGCATGGCCAGCAGCAGGTGCTCGGTGCCGATGTAGGAGTGCCGCGACTTCTCGGCCTCTTCCTGGGCGAGAGTCAAGACCTGCTTTGCATCGGCCGTGAAGCGCTCGAACGGATACATCGTGCTCAACCCTGCCGTGCGGCCTCGATGATGCTGTCGCCACCGCCCGCGGCAAGTACGTCGATGATTCGAAGCCCCGCCGATGACAGGAGCCGACGGTGCTCGTCGAGGGTGCGCTCCCTGCCGCCCGACACCGCCATGGCGACCGCGTCGGACACCGCGGCGTGCTGGGCGGCCAGGCCGGTCGTGGGCTGGTCCGGCAGGACGCGCTCGATCACGAGCAGTCGCGCGCGGGCTCCCATGGCCCGGTGGCAGTTGCGCAGCACATGCTCGGCCCGATCGTCGTCAAGGCCGTGCAGGACGTGGCCGAGCAGGTAGAGATCACCATCTCCGGGCACTGATTCGAAGATGTCGGCCGTCTGCACCTCACAGCGGCCGTCCAGGCCCTCCGCGCGGACTCGAGCCCGCGCCTTGCGGGCCATGCCCGATGACTCGACGAGAACGCCGCTCACGCCAGGGTTGGAATGCAGCACGGCGCGGATGAGCTGACCGCTCCCACCTCCAACGTCGACCACGACGCCCGCCCGCGTGAAGTCGTAGGCGTCCGCCACCGCGGCGGCTGATCCCGAGGCGGCCGCGCTCTGGGCTTCGTAATAAGCCCTGGCCGCGTCGGGGTTCGACGCCAGGTAGGTGAAGTGGGGCTTGCGGTATGCGTGCTCGAACGCGGTGCCGCCTCGCTTGACCGCCTGCAGCAGCTCGGACATCGCGTGATAGTGCTCCTCGCCGTAGAGCAGCGCCATCTCTCGCAGTGAATCCTGCGCGCCGGTGCGCAGGCATTCGCTCAGCCAGGTGTTGGCGATGCGCCCGTCGCCCTGGATCTCGAACACGCCGAACGCCGCCAGGCCGCGGATCAGGCGGCGCAGCGGAGCCTCTTTCGCGCCGCAATCCCGGGCGAGGTCCTCGGCTGTCATCGGGCCGGCGACGAGCGCGTCGGCGAGGTTCAGCCTGGCCGCGACGTAGAGCATCTGGCTGGCGGCGAACCCTCCCATCAGGACCGACATCCGCAGCCTCGCCTCCATGCCTGGGCATCTTAAGTCGAACACTTGTTTGTGGACTGAGAACCGCTCAAACTGATGAGTGTGGGGACTTCTCTAGATCTCTTCTCGCCGCCTACGCGCGACTGGTTCCGCGCCGCCTTCGCCCAGCCCACCGATGTCCAGGAGCGGGGCTGGCGCGAGGTCTCCTCCGGGCGCCACGTCCTGATGGCCGCACCCACCGGCAGCGGCAAGACCCTGGCCGCCTTCCTCTGGTGCCTCGACCGCCTCGCCTCCGAACCCATGCCGCCTGAGGCCGAGCGCTGTCGCGTCCTTTATGTGTCGCCTCTGAAGGCGCTCGCCCACGACGTGGACCGGAACCTGCGCTCGCCGCTGGTGGGCATCCGCCGCCAGATGGAGTCGGCGGGCCTCGAGCCGCCGGACATCGCGGTGGCCATCCGCACGGGCGACACACCCTCGGATGCGCGGCGCTCGATGGAGCGCCATCCGCCGGACATCCTGATCACAACCCCTGAGTCGCTGTTCCTTCTCCTCACCAGCGCGGCGCGGCGGATCCTGGCGCCTGTCCGCTGGCTGATCGTGGACGAGATCCACTCCGTGGCGGCGACCAAGCGCGGCTCGCACCTGGCGCTTAGCCTCGAGCGGCTTTGCGAGCTGACCAAGGTTCAGCCGCAGCGCATCGGCCTTTCGGCCACCCAGCGCCCCCTGGAAGAGGTGGCGCGATTCCTCGGCGGCACCAACCGCGAGGTGGCGGTCGTGGACGCCGGGCGCCTCAAGACCATGGAGGTCACGGTCGAGGTGCCGGTGGACGACATGTCACGCCTCTCCGCTCAGGACGATGGCGGCGTCGTCCAGAACAGCATCTGGCCCGCGATCTACCCGCGCCTTCTCGAGCTCATTCAGCAGCACCGATCAACGATCCTGTTCGTCAACTCGAGGCGGCTCGCGGAGCGCCTGGCTGCGCGCCTAAACGAGCTGGCCGGTGAGGACCTGGTGCGCGCGCACCACGGATCGATCGCGCGCGAGCAGCGCCTGCTGATCGAGGACCAGCTGAAGGCCGGAACCCTGCGCGGGCTCGTGGCCACCTCGACGCTGGAGCTTGGCATCGACATGGGCGCGGTCGACCTTGTCCTTCAGGTCGAGGCTCCGCCCAGCGTCGCCGCCGGCATCCAGCGAGTAGGCCGCGCCGGTCATTCGGTGGGCGAAGTCTCACGGGGCGTCGTGATACCCAAGTTCCGAGGCGACCTGCTCGAGACCGCGGCGGTGGTCGAGGGCATGCTCGAAGGCCGCATCGAGGCGACCGTGGTGCCTCGCAAGCCGCTCGACGTGCTGGCGCAGCAGGTTGTGGCGATGTGCGCCATGGACGAGTGGAAGGTCGACGACCTGGCGGCCGTGACGCGACGCGCCTACCCGTACGGCGATCTCGGGCCTCGCGCCTTCGAGTCGGTTCTGGACATGCTGAGCGGCCGCTACCCGTCGGACGAGTTCGTCGAGCTGCGGCCGCGCATCGTTTGGGATCGGGTCGCCGGCACGGTTAGAGGACGCGCCGGCGCGCAGCGCCTGGCGGTCACCAACCCCGGCACGATTCCCGACCGCGGCCTGTACAGCGTGAATCTGGTCGAGGACGGCCGGCGCGTGGGCGAGCTCGACGAGGAGATGGTCTACGAAAGCCGGGTCGGCGAGACGTTCGTGCTCGGCGCGTCGACCTGGCGCATCGCCGAGATCACGAGCTCACAGGTTCTGGTCACGCCCGCGCCGGGCGAGCCCGGCAAAATCGCGTTCTGGAAGGCCGACGCCCCGAGCCGGCCGGCGGAGCTGGGCTTGGCACTTGGCCGGATGGTCCGAGAGCTTCGAGACCTCACGCCGGCCGCGGCCACGCAACGGCTTCGCGAGCGCGCTGGTTTCGACGACCGTGCGATCAAGAACCTGCTTGCCTACCTCGACGACCAGGCGGCCGCGACCGGCGCCGTGCCCGACGACCGAACCGTGGTCGTCGAGAGGTTTCGCGACGAGGTCGGCGACTGGCGCGTCTGCGTGCACACGCCGCTCGGCGGCCGCGTTCACGCGCCGCTGGCGCTGGCCCTCGAGGCCAGGCTGCAGGAGCGGCTGGCCGTGCACGCGCGCTCGCTCTGGACCGACGACGGCATCGCGCTCCACCTCCCGGACGTCGAGGAACCACCCCAGCTCGACGAGCTGCTGCTCGACCCGGACGAGGTGAAGGAGCTCGTGGCGGCACAGCTGCCCGGCTCCGCCCTGTTTGCGGCCCGGTTCCGGGAGAACGCCGCGCGCTCGCTGCTGCTCCCGCGCCGGCGCCCGGGCCAGCGCACACCGCTTTGGCAGCAGCGGCAGCGAAGCGCGGGCCTGCTGCAGGTCGCCGGCCGGTATCCCGACTTTCCCATCCTCGCCGAGACCTGGCGCGAGGTCATGAGCGACCACTTCGACATGCCCGCGCTCACCGACCTGCTCACGCGAATCCGGTCGCGTCAGGTTCGCGTGGTGGCCGTCGACACGGAGCGGGCGTCGCCTTTCGCGTCGTCGCTCCTGTTCGCCTATGTCGCGGAGTTCATGTACGAGGGCGACGCTCCGCTCGCGGAACGGCGGGCCCAGGCGCTGACGCTCGACCGCGATCTGCTCGCCGAGCTGCTTGGGAGCGAAGACCTTCGCGAGCTGCTCGACCCCGAGGCGATCGCACAGGTGGAGCTCGAGCTGCAGGGCCTGCTTCCGGAGCGATTCCCGCGGGACCCGGACGAGGCACACGACCTGCTTATGCGGCTCGGCGACCTGAGCGACGCGGAAGCCGCCGCTCGAGGCGTCGCCGCCGAATGGCTGGACGAGCTCCAACGCTCACGCCGTGCGGTGGAGCTGCGCATCGGAGGCGGGTCGCGGTGGATTGCGGCGGAGGACGCCGGACGGTACCGCGAGGCCCTCGGTGCGAGCCTGCCCATCGGGCTGCCTGAGGCGTTTCTAGAACCGGGGCTTCAGCCGCTCGAATCGCTCGTCCGCCGTTACGCGCGTACCCACGTGCCCTTCGTGGCCGCCGACGTGGCGGCGCGATGGGTGGTGCCTGAATCGGCGGTCGAGCCGGCCCTGGCGGCGCTGGTCGCGAGGGGCGAGGTGATCGCGGGTGAGTTCCGCCGCTCAGCTCATGGGCGGGAGCACTGCCACCCGGACGTCCTGCGCCTGCTGCGCCGGCGCTCACTCGCCGCGCTGCGGCGCGAGGTTGAGTCTGTCTCGCCCGAAGTAATGGCGCGCTTCCTGCCGGAATGGCACGGGATCGGCTCGCGCGCGGCAGGAATGGACCGTGTGCTCGAGGTGGTGTTCCAGCTGCAGGGCCTGGCCCTGCCCGCCAGCGTCATCGAGCGCGATGTCATCGCTCAGCGCGTGCACTCCTACAACCCGCGGATGTTGGACGAGCTCGTGTCCATGGGTGAGGTGGTGTGGGCGGGCCGCGGTTCGCTCGGCACGAACGACGGTCGGGTCGCGCTCTACCTGAGGGGCGACGCCCCGCGGTTGATTCCTGAGCCGCCCGCCGTGCGTCCGACAGATGAGATGCACGACCGCCTCCGCGCCCATCTGGGCGCCCGCGGCGCGACCTTCTTTCGAGACATCTACAACGCCTGCGGTGGCGGGGACGAAGAAGAGATGCTCGACGCCCTGTGGGACCTGGTCTGGTCGGGCGAGGTGACCAACGACACGTTCGCGCCTTTGCGTCTCATCGGACCCGCAGCGCGCCGGCCGGCGCGCAGGCCGCGCCTGCCGCGACTGCTCCAGCCGCGCGCTGCCGGCCGGTGGTCGTTGATCTCGAGCCTCGTCGGCTCCGGCGCGAATGCGACCGAGCGACTTCACTCACAGGCCGGTGTGCTGCTGCAAAGGCATGGCGTGCTGACCCGCGACGCTGTCGTGGCCGAAGGGTGGGCCGGGGGATTCGCGAGCCTCTACCCGGTGCTGAGGGCGATGGAGGAGTCGGGCCGGATCCGGCGCGGCTACTTCGTCGAGGGCCTGGGCGGCTCGCAGTTTGCGCTCCCGGGCGCGGTGGATCGCCTGCGGTCGATGCGCGACTCGGGCGGGCGGGTCGTCGCCCTCGCAGCCACCGACCCGGCGAACCCGTACGGGTCGGTGCTGCCGTGGCCCTCGTCCGACGGCCGAATGGCGCGGGCGTCGGGAGCGTACTGCGTGCTCGATGGCGGCGAGCTTGTGCTGTACCTCGAGAAGGGCGGGCGGAGCCTGCTCACACATGGCGACGCCAAGGTCGAGCACCTGCGGGCGCTGATCGAGCTCGCCGCCGCGCCAGGCAAGGTCGAGGTCCAGCGCGTGGACGGCGTGCCCGTGACTCAATCGCCGCTCGCGCCGCTCATGCGCGAGGCAGGGTTCAGCTCAACCCACCGGGGGCTCATCGCGTACGGCGGCAGCAGATGAGCCATCGCAGCAATCGGCATCCGCGGGTAGGATTTACAGCCTCGTCGGGGAGTGGCGTAGCTCGGAAGCGCACCTGGCTGGGGGCCAGGGGGTCGCGGGTTCAAATCCCGCCTCCCCGACTTTTTTAGACCAAAGGTTGCCTATTTGAGCTGATCGATCCCAGTGTCACGCGACAACTCCGCCCAAAACGCGAGGGTTATCTGACCTGGGGCGCGTCGTTCGCCTGGCTTGCTCTCGCCAAACGAGCCGTCATGCGGACGCAGGGTGCCGAAGACCGATGCGGTACCGAACCTCGTGAAGCGTGAAGCCTTCGCGTGCATCATCTTTGGTCGAGCCATCGGGACGCCAGCCGCCTCGCTCGTAGAAGCGGCGGGCGCGGACATTCCCGTCCAACACCCAGAGGGTCGCCTCGGCGAATCCGGCCTCACGCAGCGAGGCGAGGCATGCCTGCATGAGCCGGCGCCCGACTCCGGTGTCCCAGTGCTCCGCGAGCACGTAGATACCGCTGATCTCGCCGGTTACCAACGGTGTCGCATCCTCGTCGCGAGAGGGCCCGCACCCGGCGAAGCCGATGACCTGGCCCGCAGGTGAGGCGGCCACCCAAGGCGGTGCCTCCTCGAGCCAGCGCCGCCAGCGCGCTGTGCGGTCGGGCAGGAGATCCATCAGCCCGTCCAGATGGCTGTCCGGGATCAGACCTGCGTAGGTCTGCTGCCAGCTTCGAAGATGTACCCAGGCAAGGCGAGCGGCGTCCTTGGGGCGGCCGCGACGGATCTCGTTCCTCGGCGATCCACCCATGCTGGAAGTTTGGCGATCGTGTCGAGAACCTGTCTGGGCTGACGCTTACGGCTTACGGCCCGATTCGCAAGGGGTGGCGAACCGACTCCATGAATGCCCTCATGAGGCTGAGGCCGCTCGATTCGAATTCGCCCGAGCGGTTCAAATAGTGTCCCCTCCCCCCGACCTTCTCAGACCAGAAGTTGTTTATTTGAACCTCCTCGGGCCGGACGAGGTTGAGTCCCATCGTCAGGTCAGCTTGACGCCGCGCACTCGTCAAGGTATCCTGACGGCAATAGGTGTTTAGACGGAGGAATACACGCGAGGCGGGTAAGCGACTTTGGCGCTGCTCCTTTTGTGGCAAGGGAAAGGACAAGGTCCGCAAGCTCGTTGCGGGTCCTGGAGTGTTCATATGCGACCAGTGCGTGCATCTCTGCAATGAGGTTCTCAAATCCGAAGGGCAGCACCGCGAACTTTCGATAGGCCCCAACCGCGAGGTGGCAGAGGTGCTACTGGAGGAGCTCCGCATCAACGCCGCCGGCCTAAAGCAGTCTGAGGATCAGCTGCAGCGCGCGATCAACCTATTGCGAGAGAACCGAGTGCCATGGTCTCGTATCGGCGAGGCTATTGGGACGAGCCGGCAAGCCGCCTGGGAGCGGTTCTCTGGCGAGGACTAAGACCCGCGCGTCGGTGAACCTTGAGGACTTTGAGCAGACCGTCGGATTCGGCCCACGAGTTCAAATAGTGTCCCGTCCCCCCGACCAAATCATGTCCGGATGGGGTTCCCGGCACGTCATGATCGCGACTGTCCTCACGATGGCCGCCGCAACCGTGCTCGGGGTTGCTACCTTCTCGTTGCGGGCTTGATCCACTGACCGGCGCCCGCGTCACGATGCGGGAGCTCCGAAGCCTCCTGGCCGAGGAGCAGGCGCCGCTGGACATTACGCCGGGCGATGCGAAGTCAGGCGACCTGGTCGCCATCCAGGGCCTTCCGGGCTATCGGGCCCTGTCGGCCCACGGCGGCACCCTGCTCGCCAGGCCCGACTTCACTGTCGGTGAGCGCACGCCGATTCCGATCCAAGCCACCAACGTGGTCACGATCCACCACCGGACCGCAGCGGGCGACTTCGTGATCATCGAGTCGCTGTCCACGCCGCGGCTCGCCCACGTTGAAGAGGTCGGCCCGGTCGAGCCCAGGTACCTCGTGCGGACGCTGCTCGAGGGCAGGCGCTGGGCAGAAGCGCGCATGCGATTCCAGGCGGCGGACATATGGCCCGTGCCCACCGACGCCGCCAGGGCCTTGCTGGTCAAGGCGGGTTTGCCCGCGCCCCCTGCGATTGCGGCCGTGGGCCCGGCCGCGCCGGCCGCCGAGCCCGACCACAAGTCGCTTCCGATGCCGCCGGGCGGGCTCGCGGACGTCTTCGCCAAAGTCGCCTTCCCGGGGACGCTCCGCCGCTACCAGTCGATGGCGCTCGAGGCCTTCGACAAGGCCAGGTCGAGCGGCCGGCGCCGGGCCTACCTGGTCCTTCCGCCCGGGGCGGGTAAGACGTTGGTCGGCCTCGAGATCGCCCGCCGGCTCGGCAACCCCTGCCTCGTGCTCGGCCCCAACACGGCGATCCAGGAGCAGTGGGTCAAGCAGTGGCGCGCCTACGAGCCCGCTCTGGTCGAGGCCGGCGACAGCTCCGATCTTGCCGCGCCCATCACGGCGCTGACCTATCAGGCCATCTGCGACCTCGACTCGCACAACCCTCTGCTCGACCAGCAGGTGGCCGAGTGGGAGGCCGCGGTCGAAGGCGAGCATCCCGCCGCGGCAGACGCCAACCCGCACCACCGGGCGGAGGCGGCCAGGCTCCGCGGCCATGCCCGCATGCTCATCGCGAGCTCGGGCGACCACGAAAAGCTGCTGTCGATCCTGAACCCCAACGGCCGGGGCCTGATCGAGCGAATCAAGGCGGCCGGGCAGTTCACGATCGTGCTCGACGAATGCCACCACCTCTTGGAGATGTGGGGCTACCTCCTGCGAGCCCTCGCCCATGAGCTCGGAGAGGACGTCTTCATCGTCGGGCTAACCGCGACCCCGCCGTCAGAGATGGACGCGCGCGAGGCGTCGCTCTACCAGGAGCTCTTCGGGCGGGCCGATTTCGAGGTGCCCACGCCCGCGGTCGTGAAGGAGGGAAACCTGGCGCCTTACCAGGAGCTCGCGTACATCACGGCGCCGCTCGATCACGAGATGGCGTACATCGCCGAGGAGAAGACCCGTTTCGAAGAGCTGCTCGCCGAGATGGCCCGCCCCGACCTGGGCACCGTGTCGTTCGTCGATTGGCTGCGAAGCCGGATCTTCGAGCGACAGACCAGGGACGGGGTCGAGATCTCGTGGCAGCGGTTCGAGGCCGACCACCCCGACCTGGCCCTGGCCGCCCTCCGCTACTGCTACGCGAACCAGATGCAGCCGCCGAAAGGTGCGCATTTCGGTGAAGCCCAACGTCGCGCGCCCGGCGCCGACGACTGGGTCGCGTTGATCGGCGACTACTGCGTCGGCCATCTCCGCGAGAGCGCCGACCCGAAAGACATCGAGGCGTGGGAGCTGATCCGCAAGTCGCTGCCATCGCTCGGCTATGTCCTGAGCAATCAGGGCATTCGCTCTTACGTGTCGCCGGTCGACCGCGTGCTGCTGCTCTCGGCGAGCAAGGGCGTCGCCGCGATCGAGATCCTCACTGCCGAGTCGCATGCGCTCGGCGCCGGCCTTCGCGCCCTGCTGCTCTGCGACTACGAGGTCGCGGGCAGCGAGCTTGTGGGCAAGCTGCGCGGAATCCTGGACGAGCAGGCCGGCTCCGCGGCGCTGTTGCTGCGCACGCTGCTCAGCGACCAGGCCACCGCGTCCCTCGATCCGATCCTGGTCACCGGCCAGACGGTGGCGTGCTCGCGCGCGACGGCGTCGGCGCTGGTGCCGTGGCTCGCGCATGAAAACCTTGAGCTGAAGGACCGCCTCGACGCGGCTGCGCTGTTCACCGATGCCGGCGCAACTGACGGATGGGAGTCGGTCGTGCAGGTCAAGCCGGCGAGCGGTTCGTGGTCGGCATCGGTCTACCTGCCCCTGGTCACGCGCTACTTCGAGCAGGGCTCGAGCCGCTGCCTCCTGGGCACGCGCGGTCTGCTCGGCGAGGGCTGGGACGCGAAATCGATCAATGTCCTCATCGACCTTACTGGCGTCACTACGACCACGTCCGTCCACCAGATGCGCGGTCGCTCACTGCGGCTCGATCCCCAAGACGCGCACAAGGTGGCCAACAACTGGGACGTCATCTGCGTCGCTCGCGACCATCCGAAAGGCGCTGCCGATTACGACCGCATGGTGCGCAAGCACCGCAACTATTTTGCGATCACGGCCGCGGGCGAGATCGAGTCCGGTGTCGGGCACGTCGACCAGCGCCTGTCGCCGTTCGGGCCACCGGCCGGCGAGGTGGTCGCCACGGTCAACCGCGAGGTCATCGAAAGGTGCGCAAACCGGGACCGGATCTATGACCTCTGGCGTATTGGGGAGCCTTATCGCAACCTGCCGACGCAGACCGTGCGGATTCGTGCGCAGCGGCCTTTCGGGGTGTCGGCGCAGCGGCTGGGCGGCGGGCCAGGCAATCCAGGACCGCCGCTCGTCAGGACGCGAGCGCTGACTGGAGTGGGCGCAGGCGCCACCGCGGCCGTCATCGGCGTCGCCGCGGGCCAGGATCTGCTGGCGCTCGGGCTCGGCGGGCTGCTGGTCGCGGGTGGCGTCGGATGGGCCGCCCAGTCGATCCGGTCCTACGCCGCTCGGCTGGGACCGTCGAGCTCGCTCGACGACCTCGCTGCTGCAGTCGCTGAGGCGCTGTCGGCGACCGGGCTCATCGGCGAGCGCCTAACCGCGGCCGCGGTCCGCGTGACCGCCCAGCCCGACGGCTACTTCCGCTGCTACCTTGAAGGAGCGACTCTGCAGGACTCCAACCTGTTCGCGGAGTCGCTGGACGAGCTGCTGGCACCTATCCAGGCGCCGCGCTGGATCATCCCGCGCTACGTGCCCGCGCCGCCGCGCAACTTCGTCGGAGGCCTGCGCCTGCTCGCCGGCCGCTTCGGTGGCGCTCGCATCGGCGCGGCTGTCGTCTATCACGCGGTGCCCGCAGCTCTCGCCGCCAACAAGGCGAAAGTCCAGGCCTTCGAGGCGGCGTGGAACCGGCACGTCAGCGCCGGCCGGGCGCTGTTCCAGGACGACCCGCGGGCGCAAGCCATCATCCAATTGCAGCGGGGCGAGGACCCCTTCGCCGTGACGACCCAGATGCGAACGCTTTGGGAGTGAAGCCCTCACCCTGACCCTGCGCGCCAGGCGCGAGCAGGTTGGGCCTTACTGATCGCTCCCGCACGGCGGGAGAGGGGAACTCACCCTAGGCTCCGGCCATGATCTTTTTGGCCTCGTCGAGGGTCAGGTCCTCGGACGGAAGGACCACCTGGGACGCAGCATTCTCGGAGTCCGACACGGCGACGCCGTGGCTGCGCACAAATGCGATCACGTCGTGAACGGACTGCTTCAAGCCCGCCGCCTGGCCGGCTTCGATCGCGGCCATGACCTTCTGGTCATACGCGTCCAGGTCACCCTTGTAGGAGCCGGCCAGCCGGAACTGGCCCTCGCCCTGGACGCGGACCACGATGTTCGCGGCCGGCAAAGCGATCTGCTGCTTCATCGCCTCGAGCTGTGCCTGCACCGCGGCGTCGTTGCTGCCCGCGCCGAGCTGGCGGTCGATGTCGTCCCCGCCGGTGGATCCGACGTCGTCCAGCACGCCTGAATCCAGCAGCTGGCCGACGGCCGCCGAGCGAGCCTGCATCTGGGCGATCTTGTCGCGCGATCGATCGACCATCATGCTGGCGTCCGCCATCTGCTCCGACAACCCGGTGGCGGCCTCCGACACGTTCGTGGTCGCCTTGGCTGCCGCGTACTGGGCCTTCATGCTGTCGCGCTGCATACGGAAGGTCTCGATCCTGGCCTGCAGCTTCTGGACTGTGATCTCCAGCTTCTGCTCCTGCTGCTTGACAGACTCGATCTGCTGGGTGAGCGCGTCCAGCTGGGTGCGGGCGACCTGGGCCCGCGTCAAGGCGAGCTTCGCGAGGTCTTCCTTGTCCTGGCCCAGCGCGGTCCGCGCCTGGTCCTGCAGCTTGGCGATGCTCTGGGTGAGCTGGTCGGCCTGGAGCTCGAGGCGCTTCTCGGAGGTCAGCACCTCGGCGACGCTGCGGCGGGCCTGCTGCAGGGCGTCGAGCTGCTTTTGATAAGAGAGGTCGAGGGCTTGCGACGGGTCCTCGGCCTTGTCGACTGCCGCGCTCACCTTCTGCTGGAACACGTCGGACATGCGGCGCAGGATGCTCATGACGCCCCAGATTCTAGGTGGTTGATGCTGCTGCCTATACTGGCACCGAAATGGGCGACCTGAGCGGCGGGCCGGAGTCCGATTTCGACATGCTGGCGGCCTCCCTCCGGGCCGACGCCGCCGACCTCAAGACCTTCCTCGAGGTCCTCGCCACGAAGCTATCCGGCGCCCTGCCCAGCCTGGTCAAGGTGGAGCGGGAGGGAGGCATCTTCAACAAAGAGCACCGCGTGAAGGCGATCCACGTGCAGATCGAGGAGCGCGCCTACGAGCTTCGGCACGCGGCCGACGGAGTCGAGGCGCGTGTGTCCCACCAGGTCCAGGGCATCACGCTCAAGAACCAGGTGGTGCGGCTGGATGAGTGGATCCAGGCGCTGTCCGAGCACCTGACCCGGCACGCAGAGTCAAACGCCAGCGCGCGGAACGCTCTCGACCAGCTCGTGCGCTGAGCCCGAAGTCGCCGCTCGACTAAGGGTCCTGGCTGCGCGATCATTCGGGCCATGAGTGCTCAACCTCCCGGCCCGCAGACCCCGACCGCCCCGCCCCAGCTTCCCCAGCAGGCGCTGGACCGCCTCCGCCGCGGCCAGGCCGGCTTTTTCACGTCCGACCTCTCGGTCGACGAGTACCTCCTGATCAAGGCGGCCGGCTTCCATCCCCTCGGACTGGTCATCGGATCGTCGATCTATCACATCGGCGCGCAGATCGGCAGCTACAACCAGAACCAGGAGCTCGGCTACCTGAGCCAGGCCATGTACGAAGCGCGGTTCCTGGCCATGTCCCGCATGGAGGCCGAGGCCGACGCGCTCGGCGCCGATGGCGTGGCGGGCGTGCGCCTCGTCTTCAAGGCCTACGAATGGGGGCCAGGCCTGGCCGAGTTCATGGCCATCGGCACCGCCTTGAAGGCGGAGTCGGGCGGCTCGTTCAAGACGGTGGCGGGCAAGCCCTTCACGTCAGACCTCAGCGGCCAGGACTTCTGGAAGCTGATCAAGGCCGGGCACGCCCCGCTCGGTCTGGTCATGGGCAGCTGCGTCTACCACGTCGCACACCAGGGCTTTCGCCAGGCGCTGAGCCAGATCGGCAAGAACGCCGAGATGACTAACTACACGCAAGCGATCTATGAAGCCCGCGAGATCGCGATGGACCGAATGCAGTACGAGGCGATGCAGCTGCAGGCCGAAGGCGTGGTCGGCGTGCGGGTCGAAGAGGTGCAGTACTACTGGGGATCGCATGTGATCGAGTATTTCTCCGTCGGAACGGCGGTCCGCAGGCTGGACGCCGAGAAGCCCATCCCCGAGCCGCAGCTGACGCTTCCGGTCAACACCTGAGGGGCGCCGATCACGAATATCCGAATAGGAAGCGCTTATCGATTTCGCTACTTACCGGACTTTACAGATCGCCGGCTTTACAATCGGCCGGCTTTGCGCGCGGTCAAGCGGCTGCTGTTCGCGGCTGGGCTCGTGTTTGGGCTGATCGCAATTACCGCCATCGCCGCCCAGGCCGACGGTGACGGCGCGACCGGCTACCAGATCGACCAGACCCACGCGGGCGGCCAGCCGACCGACGTGCTGCGGCCACCTCTCGGCATCGTCTGGAGCCAGGACCTGGGCGGCGCCGTTTCGTATCCACTGATCGAGGGCAGCCGCGCCTACGTGACGGTCGCCGACTCGGGCTCCAACGGCAGCCGGCTGTTAGCGCTCGACCTCGCGACCGGCGTGGTGGCCTGGGGTCCCATCGAGCTTGGCGGCACCTACCATTTCTCGGCCGCGGCCTATGACGCCGGCAGGATCTTCGCGGTCAACGGTCAAGGTCTGATGACCGCGTTCGATGCCAACACGGGCGCCCAGCTCTGGTCGGCTCAGATGCCAGGCCAGTACAGCTTCTCCTCGCCGCCAACGGCGTTTCAGGGCATCGTCTACCTGTCGGGCGCGGGCTCGGGCGGGACCTTCTACGCCGTCAGCGAGGCGAATGGGAGCGTGATCTGGACGGCTCCAGTCATGAACGGCGACGACAGCTCGCCGGCCGTGTCAGCCACCGGGGTCTACGCCTCCTACGCGTGCGACCAGGCCTACGACTTCAACCCGACGACCGGCGCGCTGATCTGGCATCACACCAGCAACTGCGAGGGCGGCGGCGGCAAGACGGTGGCCCTCTACGGCGGCCGCGTCTACACCAGGGACTTCAACAGCGGCAACCTGATCCTCGACGCACAGACGGGAGCGCAGCTCGGCACGTTCCCGTTCACGGTGCCTTATGGCTATTCGATCCCGATCCCGGCCTTCTCCGGCTCGATGGGCTACTTCTTCGACAGCGCGCAGCTGCGCGGAATCGACCTCGGTACCGGCAACACACTCTGGACCTTCGCCGGAGACGGCAAGCTCAGCTCCGCTCCGATCGTGGTCGGGGGGAAGGTCTTCATCGGGTCGACCGGCGGCAACCTGTACGCGCTCGACGGCGCGAGCGGCGCCCTGGTCGCCAGCATCAACGTCGGCTCGGGCATCTCGTTCCCGGACGAGCAGAATGCCACGCAGCTGGCGGGCCTGAACGCAGGCCAGGGCTACCTGCTGGCGCCGGCGGGCAACCGGCTCGTCGCCTTGACGAGCGCGGTCACGCTGACGCCGTCCAGCCTCACGTTCCCGAGCCAGCTCGTGGGCACGAGCAGCCAGAACGAGCAGGTCACAGTCACGAACCACGCGGTCGCCGCGGTCACGCTGTCGCCGATCTCCGCGACCGGGGACTTCTCGAGCACAGACAATTGCCCTGCCTCGCTTGCGGCCGGCGCCTCGTGCACCGTCCAGGTGTCCTTCACCCCGACCGCGGCCGGGCCACGAACCGGGACGCTGTCGGTGCCGGTGAGCGTCTATCCGACGCCGCAGACGCTGCCGCTTGCCGGCAACGGCGTCAACGCTGTGCTCGATCACATCACGGTCACGCCGAGCCAGGCCACGGTCAGCGCGGGCGTCGCGCAGGCGTTCCAGGTCGAGGGCTTCGACAGTGCGGGCAACGACCTGGGCGACCTGACGGCCGACGCCTCGCTCTCGTTCCAGGATTCGACCGGAACCTGCACCGGAGCGACCTGCTCCGACCCGGTCGCGGGCACGCACACCATCAACGTGGTGGTGGGCGGGAAGTCCACGACCGCGACGCTCATCGTGCTGCCAGGCCGGGCGGATCACATCACGATCAGTCCCGCGTCGGCCACCATCACCGCGGGCGGGAGCCAGTCCTACACGGATCGCGCGTTCGACGTCTACGGCAACGACCTCGGCGACGTTACGCAGCAGTCGGTCTTCACGCTCATCACTCCGAGCTACGCGAGCCCGCTGGCCTGTCCGAACGCCACCTGCTCGACGATCTACGCGACCCAACCTCTGTATGGCGACTCGGTTCAGGCCTCGTACACGCCCTCCGGCGGGACAGCGCTCACCTCGCTGAGCCCGCTGGCCGTGGTCCCCGGGCCGATCGACCATCTCGTCATCAGCCCGACCAACGACACCATCGCCGCCGGCGTGCCTGTCGGCTACTACCTGTACTCGGCGGACGTGTACGGCAACCGGATCGCCGACGTCAGCGGATCCGCGCAGTTCACGATCACTTCGCCAGGCACATGCAACGGCTCTTCCTGCTCTTCGACGAAGAGCGGGAGCTATGTCGTGACCGCGACGTACTCAGGGCTTTCGATCAGCGCGAACTTAACCGTGGTGCCCGACTTCCCGACGACGCTCGTGGTCAGCCCCGCCACCGCGACCGTTGCCGCAGGCAGCGGGCAGGCGTACACCGACGTGGCCTACGACGAGTACGGCAACAGCTTCGGCGACGAGACTCCGGCGAGCACGTTCAGCGTTCAGAACGGTACGTGCACGGGCAACGTCTGCACGTCGACTACCGCAAACGCGCCGGGCACCTACGACACGGTGACCGCTTCTTGGAGGTGGTCGCAGTACTTCAGCGCGCTCACCGGCACCGCTCAGCTGACGATCGTTCCGGGGCCCGCGCACAGCGTCGCGCTGACCGGGCCTTCGTCGTCCGTCGCCGGGACCGCGGTCACGATCACCGCGCGCGCCGCCGACGCGTACGGAAACGACATCGGCGACGTCAGCAGCCAGGCGTCGTTCGCGATCGCGCCTGACGGTAGCTGTCAGGCGAACACGTGCACACCGACGAAGGCGGGAGCCCACACCATCACGGGGACGTACCAGGGTGCATCGGGCACTCTCGGGCTGTTGGTTACCGCGGGGCCGGTCGCATCGCTGCAGGTGACGCCCGCCAACGCGACGATCACCCTCGGGGGCAGCCAGGCTTACAGCGCGGAGGGATTTGACCAGTACGGCAATGACGTGGGCGACGTCACGGCGGCAACCACCTTCACTCTCGCCGGCAGCCCGTGCAGCGCCAACGTCTGCACGCCGGCGAACGCCTCGCCGAACGCCCTCGAGGTAGACGGCTCGTATCAGGGTGCAGGTGGCAAGGCCTCGCTAGTGGTGCGCCCGGTCGCGGTCACCGTCGACCAGGTCACGGCAGCGCCCGAAAGCCCGAATACTTCGATCAAGTTCAGCGACACGATCCGCGTCTCGGCGCGCGTCACGCTCGCCTCGGCCTGCTGCGGTCCGGCCGACGGCACCGTGCGCTTCTCGATCGGCACCGCCGGGATCGTCGTTCCGATCAGCTTCCCGGCCGGCACCACTTCGGTTACCGTCAGCGGCGATTACCCGCTGAACGCGAGCGCGATTCCTGGCGGAGCCGGCGTCTATACCCTCACCGCTCTCTACCAGAGCTCGAGCTTCAACTACGCACAAGCCTCGGCCACGAGCTCGCTGACCGTGCTGCGAGAGGCCGCCACGATGACGTTCAGCGCCCCGTACTACAACGCCGCCCCAGCCGCTCCGACACTCGCGGTGACGGTCGACCAGCGCAACGCAGTCGGGGACAGCCAGTACATCGACTACGGGGTCACTCCAGTGTGGGTCCGCTTTGACGTCTACGCGCCCGGGGTGGCCACGCCAAGCCAGACGCTCTTCGGCCAGATGCACGATGCGTCGAACTGGAACTCGACAGGTCTTGGCACCGCCCAGGTCGCGCCGGCCGGTCCGCTTGCCAATGGTGTCTTTGAGGTGGTCGCCGGGATAGTCGCGAGCAACACTTCACCGTTGGGCAACTCGTCGACCTACCTCGCTTCAGACCTCCTGCGGGTCTACCTCACATCGGCTCCGATTACGTCGAACTATGGCGCTGGTGCGGGATTCATCAATCCCGACTCGACCTCCAACACGGGCACTCGGAACGGATACTTCGGTTTCTTGCTCAGACCCGGCAAGACGCCGACGGGCACGGTCGCCTACACGTACCGCATCTCGATGGACGTGGGTGGCGGGAACATCCGTGACGTCGACGTCGAGGTGACCAGCACGTCGGTCGCATCGCTCAACCTCCACACGGGCGGCGGCGGCGGCACGGTCGCCGCCACGGGCAAGTTCTCCGTCCGCTACCTGGACGCCATCACCGGCGCCAACTACACGGCCTTCGATTTCGCGGGAGGCTCCTACCAGCTCAACGCGACCGACGGCGGCACCGCCGCAGATAAGTTCCAGATCGTGCTGAAGCGTCCTGACGGCACCGCGTTCCACTCGAGCTCGAGCACTCAGATCGTGATTGCCGGAGGCGCGATCACCGTCAAGTCTTAGCGTCGCGCACCTGACGGCAGCGGTACGGCGATAGGATCTCATCGTGCCGAAGGTGACCATGGTCGGCGCCGGCAGCGCCGTCTTCGCGCGGCAGATCATCACCGACGTGCTGGCGGTCGACGGCCTCGACACCGGCGTCTTCGCGCTCGTGGACATCGATTCCAGACGCCTGGAGCTGGCCCGCCGGATCGCCGAAAAGCTCGTCCAGCTGGCGGGCAAGAAATGGAAGGTCGAGGCTTCCACCGAGCGGCGCGACGTTCTGCCGGGAACCGACTTCGTCGTCAACTCGATCGAGGTCGCCGGCCTTCAGAACGTGCGCGCCGACTACGACATCCCGCTGCGCTACGGCGTCGACCAGTGCATCGGCGACACCATCGGGCCCGGCGGCATCTTCAAGGCGCTGCGCACCGGTCCGGCCTGGCTGGAGATCGTCGCGGACACCGCGCGGCTGGCGCCCGAGGCGATGATCCTCAACTACACGAACCCCATGTCGATCCTCACGCTGGCGGCGGCGAGGTCCACCAGCCAGCCCGTCGTCGGCCTGTGCCACAGCGTCCAGGGCACGTCGCGCCAGCTGGCCGAATACCTGGAGGTGCCCTACCCGGAACTGAAGTGGCAGTGCGCCGGGATCAATCACAACGCCTGGTTCACCACCCTCGAGCACAGGGGCCTCGACCAGTACCCACGCCTGCGCGACCGGGCCGCGGTGCCGGAGGTTTATGAGCAGGACCCGGTCCGGTTCGACGTCATGCTCCACCTCGGCGCGTTTGTGACCGAGTCGAGCGGCCACTTCTCGGAGTACGTGCCTTACTACCGCAAGCGTCCGGACCTGTTGGAGAAGTACACGCGTGCCGGCTACCTGGGGGAGAGCGGCTTTTACGCCAACAACTGGCCGGATTGGCGCAAGGCGAACGACGAGCGCATTCAGGCGATGTTCGACGGCAGGACCGAGATTCCACGTCAGCGTGGTCACGAGTACGCGTCCCTCATCGTCGAGGCGGTCGAGAAGGACGAGCCCACCAGCATCTGGGGCAACGTCATCAACCACGGGTCCATCGACAACCTGCCCGAGGGCTGCGTCGAGGTCGAATGCAAGGTCGACCGCGATGGCTTCCACCCAATCCACTTCGGCAAGCTGCCAGAGCAGCTCGCGGCCCTCAACCGCGCGCACATGGCCGTCCACGAGCTCGTCGTCGATGCATTGCTCGAGCACGATCGGACCAAGGCCCTCTACGCGCTCTCACTGGATCCGCTAACGGCCGCCGTCTGCTCGCTCGAGGAGATCGAGAAGATGTTCGGCGAGATGTGGGAGGCGCAGCGCCCATTCCTGGCCCCCTTCGAACAGCAGGCGCGCGTCTAGGCTGCGGCTCGGCTGAAAGCTCTGGCGCCAAGCACGATCGTGAGCAGGCACAGGACGGCCATGATCAGCACGCCCTTGGTCACGCTCGGGTCGCCCAGGTCGGCGCGAAAGACCGCGCGCGAGGCATCCACCGCATACGACAGCGGGTTGAACGCGGCGATGTTCTTCAGCCACTGAGGCGCAAAGCCGAGTGGAAGCAGGACACCCGACGTCAGCAGGATCGGAAGCGTCGAGGTAAAGATCAGGGGCGCGTAGCTGTCCTCGCTGCGGAGCCACAGCGCGACCGTGTAGGCGACCGATGCGGTGAGCAGGCCGATCAGAGCGATGAGCGCCAGCACCACCACGACGCCCAGAGGGTTGATGCTCAGGCCGAAAGGCAGGGCGAGCAGGATCAGGATCAGCGACTGCACCAGGATCGACAGGATGTCGCGCATCGCGCGTCCCAGCAGCAGCGCGACGCGGCTGACCGGGGTGACGCGCAGGCGTTCGATTACTCCCATGCGCAGCTCCGCGATCAGGCTGAAGCCCACGCCCGCCGCGCCGAACATGCCGAGCTGCACGAGCAACCCGGGCACGAACACGTTGTAGGCACCCCCTCGCGGGAACCCGGGCACGGCGGCGATCGACTTGAGCAGCGGCGCGAAGAGGACCAGGTAGAGCAGAGGCTGGACGACGCCGATCACCACCCAGACCGGGTTGCGGATGAACAGCCCGAAGTAGCGGCCGAACACCAGCCAGGTGTCGCGGAGCAATTTCACGCTGCGGTCTCCCGGAGTGAGCGCCCGGTCTTGCGCAGGAACACGTCGTCCAGGCTCGGCCGGTGGAGCTCCATCGTTCGGAGCTGCATCCCCGACGAGTCCAGCAGGCGGAGGATCGCGGGCATCGCGACCTCGCCCCGATCGACGTAGAGCCGCACCAGGCCGTCTTCGCCGGACGCCTCGCGCACGAAGCCCTGAGCCTTCAGCAGGTCGAGGGCGGCCTGCTGGCGGTCCCCCGCCACGCTGAGCGTCACGACGTCGCCCGCCACCGCGCGCTTCAGCTCTTCGGGCGTCCCCTCAGCGACGATCTTCCCGTAGTCGATGATCGCGATCCGGTCGCAGAGCGCGTCCGCTTCGTCGAGGTAGTGCGTCGTCAAAAAGACGGTGATGCCGCGCTCGTGCAGGAGCTGGACCTCGTCCCAAACTCGGGCTCGGCTCTGGGGGTCGAGGCCGGTTGTGGGCTCGTCGAGGAAGAGAAGCTGCGGCTCGTGGACCAGGCCCAGCCCGATGTCGAGGCGGCGCTTCTGCCCGCCTGAGTAGGTTCCGACCTTGCGGTCGGCGCACGACTCGAGCTCGAGCTTCTCGATCAGCTCGCCGGCGCGTTTCGAAGCCTCGACCGCGGACATTCCGTAGAGCCGTCCCTGGAACGTGAGCTCGCGTCGGCCCGTGATCTCACGGTCGGCGCCGCCCGCCTGCCCGACGTAGCCGATGAGCTCGCGCACCTTGTCCGGCTGCGCGCGCAGGTCCACGCCGGCCACCCTCGCGGTCCCCTCGGTCGGCGGCAGGAGCGTCGCGAGCATGCGCAGGGTCGTCGTCTTGCCGGCGCCGTTGGGCCCGAGAAAGCCGAAGATCTCGCCTGGCGTGACCGCAAGGTCTACGCCGGCCACGGCCTCGACGACGCGCTTGCCGGACTTGAAGGTTCGGCGCAACCCGTGAGTCTCGATGACAGGCTCGGGTTTTGCAATCACGCCCGCCATTATCGCGGCCGACCGCTACCGCCCTGGGCCAGGAATCGCCAGAACTCCTCAAGCGTCGGCCCGCCCGAAGTTGGCCGGCGAATCGCGCGGATCTCGCGCCTGGTCGACGGCCCGGGGAGGCGCCTGAGCACCCCTGACTCGAGGTCTGCCTTGACGGCGAGCACCGGCAAGGCCGCGTAGCCAAGGCCCGCCAGGGCCGCGGCCCGCACGTACTCGGGGTGGCCGAGGTTCAGCACCTGCGACCGGTCGTAGGCGTCGCCGATCATGTCCCGCACCGTGCTTTCCGCGGCCCACGCAGGCCCGCGGCCCAGGTAGCGGTAGCCGGAAAGCTCGGCGGAGGTCACCCTCTTCATGGCGGCAAGAGGGTGGGCTGAATGGGCGACGAGGACCAGCTCGTCCGACGCGATCACGATCGAGTTCAGTTCCGGATTGGCATGGCCCTCGATCAGCGCGCAGTCGAGGACGCCGGCCCGCACCTGCTCGTTGATCTCGGCCGAGGGTTCGACGGTCACGTTCAAGATGACGTCCGGGAACAGGCGCGTGAAGCCGGCCAGCAGCGGCGGCAGGTAGTAGCTCGCGCAGGTCGGGCTGGCGCCGAGGTGGAGGGAGCCGGCCTCCAACGACTTGAGCGCCCGCGCCGAGTCGGCGACCACCTCGACGGCGCGAACGGCCGCCCGGCAGCTGGTGGCGAGAGAGCGGCCGGCGTCGGTGAGGCGGACGCCCCGGCCGCTGCGTTCCACGAGCCTGACGGCGATCGCCTTCTCGAAGTTCTGAACCTGCTGCGTGACTGCCCCCTGGGTCAGGTGCAGGGACTCCGCCGCCCGGGAAACGCTCTCCGAGTCGGCGACCGCGAGAAAGGACCGGACTTGCTCGAGGGTGAATCCGGGCTTCACGCCGAGATATTAGCCCAGCTGATGAATCTCATTAACAATTGTCGCATTCCTGCGAGTTAAGCAAAGCTGAAGTCGACCGTTATGCGGGGTACCGTTAGCTGCGCTTTCGCAGGAGGAGGTTTATAAGCAGATGGTCTGGAAATGGCTGGGTCGCGCCAGGAATCAAAGCGGCCAGGGCATGGTCGAGTACGCGTTGATCCTCGTTCTGGTTTCGATTGTGGTCATCGTCATTCTTCTAACCATGGGAAACCAGATCCAGAACGTGTTCTCCAACGTCGTCGCCGCGCTGGGCTAAGGGTGACGCGGACCGGGCCGGCGCCCGGTCCACGCTCCTGCTCACCGCCGAGCCTTAACCTCGGCCAGTCGGTGCGTTAACCAGCCGGATATAGCCTGGCAATCGCATCGCAGCCGGCGCTGGTCGAGGTGGCAGTTGGAAGCAGTCGGTACGGATCCGGATCAATCGGGGCGGACATGGGTGGCTAGGCTCGCCGAGATCCTTTCGCCCGTTTCCGTTCGGGCCAACCAGCTCGGCTCGATGGCCCTGTTCGAAGGCTTCCGCTGGCCTGACCTTGAGGTCGCGGCCGGACTTTTCGATGAGGTCGAGGCGGCGCGCGGAACCCGACTGACGGTCCAGGGCAGGTTCGATTCCGCCTTCTGGCTCCTGGTCGAGGGCGAGGCCCTGGTCTCGGCGGACGCCCGGCCGCTCAGGGTGGCCGGCCACGGTGATGCGATCGGGGTCGCGGGGATGCTGTACCCGGTGCGGTCCCCCGAGACCACGATCGCACTCAGCGGCATCCGGGCGCTGGCGGCCGGCCCCGCCGAGTTCGGCGAGCTCCTCAAGATGGACCCGATCAGGCTCCGCCTGACGGCCTTGGCGGGCGACCAGCTGCGCGCAAGGCGAGCGTCAAGAACGCGCTGAAAGGCACCGGCTCAACCGGTAATCTTGCGGGCGTGGCCCTAGGCATCCAAACCGACATGGGCGAGGAGCTCCCGACGCCCGGACCCGAGACGCCCAGGTTCCTGAATCGTGAGCTCTCTCGACTCGACTTCGACGAACGGGTGCTCGCCATGGCCGAGGACCCGAAGCTGCCCCTCCTCGAGCGGGTGCGTTTCCTGGCCATCTTCAGCCAGAACCTGGACGACTTCTTTCAGGTCCGCGTCGCGGGCCTCAAAGAGCAGGTGCTGGCAGCCGTGGCGATGGCCTCTCCCGACGGCATGTCGCCGCTCGAGCAGCTGCGGGCGATTCGGAGCCGGGTCGAAGGCCTGGTGCAGCGCCAGACGGGCATTTTCAACTCCGAGCTCGTACCCGCGCTCGCCGGGGCGGGCATCACCCTCGTACGCGGACAGGACGTCACCAAGAAAGAGCTGAGCCAGCTCCACGCCGTCTTCCGCCAGCAGATCTTCCCGGTGCTGACGCCGCTCGCCGTCGACCCCGCCCACCCGTTCCCCTACATCTCGCACCTCTCGCTGAACCTCGCGGTGATCGTCCGCGATCCTCAGCGAAACCAGCAGCGCTTCGCCCGCGTCAAGGTGCCGCCGGTGCTCCCGCGGCTGATCCCGCTCGCCGAGGGCCGCCGGTACGTCCCGCTCGAAGACGTCATCGCGCTCCACCTGCAGTCTCTGTTCCAGGGCATGGAGGTCGTGGACCACCACCCCTTCAGGGTGACCCGGGACGGCGATCTCGACGACGTCGACAGCGACGCCGAGGACCTGCTCGCCGCCATCCAGACCGAGCTGCGCCGGCGCCGGCGGCACGCGCGGGTGGTCCGCCTCGAGGTGAATCCCGGGATGTCCGCGGAGGTCCTCGAGCTCCTCACTCGCGAGCTCGAGCTGCAGCCTTCAGACGTTTACCAGGTCGACGGTCTCCTCGACCTCTCGGCGATGGGGTCGCTGGCGAGCCTCGACCGCCCGGACCTGAAGGAGGATCCCTGGACCCCGACCACGCAGCCCAGGCTGCGCGGCCTGGGCGCCGAGGTGCCGGACCTGTTCGTTGTGCTCAGGTCAGGCGACCTGCTCGCGCACCATCCGTACGACTCGTTCGCCACCTCGGTGGAGGCGTTCATCGACCATGCGGCCAGCGACCCCGACGTCCTGGCCATCAAGCAGACCCTCTACCGGACCTCGGGTCCGGCGAGCCCGATCGTGCGGGCGCTGATCCGGGCCGCCGAGGCCGGCAAGCAGGTCGTCGCCCTGGTCGAGCTCAAGGCCCGGGGCGACGAGCAGGCGAACATCGCCTGGGCGCGTGCACTCGAGGAGGCCAATGTCCACGTGGTCTACGGCCTCGTTGGTTTGAAGACCCATGCGAAGGTCACCTCCGTGGTGCGGCGCGAGGGCCGGCACATCCAGCACTACGTGCACGTGGGCACCGGGAACTACAACCCGAGCACCGCCCACCTGTATGAGGACGTGAGCCTCCTCTCGGCCGATCCCGACCTCGGGGCCGACGTGACCGAGCTCTTCAACCTTCTCACGGGCTACAGCCGCCAGAACCGCTACCGCAAGCTGCTGGTCGCGCCGACCAGCCTGCGCTCGGACCTCGCGCACCTGATCGAGCGCGAGGGCAAGCCGGGCGGCCGGGTGGTGATCAAGGTCAACAACCTCGTCGATCCCGAGCTGATCGACTCGCTCTACACGGCCGCGCAGGGCGGCGCCGAGATCGACCTGATCGTGCGCAGCATGTGCTCACTGCGGCCCGGCGTCCCTGGCCTGTCCGAGCGCATCCGCGTGCGGTCCATCGTCGGCCGGTTCCTGGAGCACTCGCGCATCTTCAGCTTCGGGCGCGGCGACGAGGCCGAGCACTATCTCGGCTCCTCGGACCTGATGCCCCGCAACCTGGACCGCCGCGTCGAGGTGGTCGTGCCCGTGACCGACGCTCTGCTGCGATCGCGCATCCTGGGCATCCTCGACACGTGCCTGGCCGACGATGTCCTCGCGTGGGAGCTCCAGCCCGATGGAGGCTGGCACCGGGTGCCGACCGTCATCGGGCTCAACTCCCACCGGCGGTTCCAGGAGCTGGCGCTCGACTGGGCGCGCTCCAACGGCGCCGCTTCCCGTGTCCTGAATGCTTGAGAGAGAGGTCAAGCTAGGGGCCGGCCCTGCGTTCCGCCTTCCCAGTCTCGAAGGCGTCGTCGAAGGCGCGGTCGTTGGGCAGCCCGAGGTGCTGCGGCTCGAGACCGTCTATCACGACACACCCGACCTGCGGCTGGCGCGATGGGGGGTCTCGCTTCGGCATCGCGGCGGCGAGGGCTGGACGCTGAAGCTGGCGCCGATGGCCGACCCGCACAGGCCTGCCGGCACCTCCGGCGCGCTGGAGCGGAACGAGCTGACGTACCCCGGCGGGCCGAAGAAGCCGCCTGAGGCGGCCACCGCGGTGGTGCGCGCGTACATCCGCAACTCGACGCTGGTCCCTGTGGCGCGCCTGTCCACCGTGCGCCGGCGGGTGCGCATCACCGACGCCGCGGGCGCGCGCCTCGCGGAGGTCGTGGACGATGAGGTTTCGGTGCGGGACGGGCGCCGGGTCGCGGCCCGGTTCCGCGAGATCGAGGTCGAGGTGCCCGAAGCCGCCGGCGCGGCCGACGGCGCCAATGGGACCGTCCTCGGGCCTCTTGTCAGCCGCCTGCGCGGCGCGGGCGCGGGTGCGCCCGACCCTACGCCAAAGCACATTCGTGCCCTTGGCCCGCGAGCCCTCGAGCCGCCAGAGGTGGCGTCCGAGCCGGTCCAGCCCACCTCGCCGGCCAGGGATGTCATCCGGAGCGTGTTCGCGGAGGCGGTGGCTTCCCTGCTCCGCCACGACCCCCTCGTGCGCACGTCTGGCGACCCTGAGGCCGTGCATCAGGCGCGCGTGGCGACCCGCAAGCTCCGTTCACATCTCCGAACTTTCGGTCCGCTGCTCGATCCGGAGTGGACCGAGCCGCTGCGGACCGAGCTTGGCTGGCTAGGCCTGGCGCTCGGTGCGGTGCGCGACCGCGAGGTGCTGCTCGACCGCCTGCGCGAAAGGGCCAAGGGTCTGCCCGCTCACGACCAGCGTGCGGCCGGCTCGCTGCTGGCGATCCTCGAGAAGGAGATCGCCGATTTGAGGAAGAAGCTGATCGCGGACCTGGACTCGGCGCGGTATGTCGAGCTGCTGGAGAAGCTGGTCGCGGCGGCGCTTGGGCCGGCCACCGTGCCTGACGGCGACCTGCCCGCGGTGGGGGTGCTCCCGGTGCTGGCCGCGGGGCCGTGGCGGCGCCTGCGCTCGGCGGTCAGGCAGCTGCCCGAAAATCCGACGGACCCCGAGCTGCACCGGATCCGCATCCTCGCCAAGCGCGCCCGGTACGCGGCCCAGGCGGTGGCGATCATCGCCGGCCCGGCTGCGAGCTCGTTCGGGCGCGCGGCGGCGAAGCTGCAGACCGTGCTCGGCGAGCACCAGGACAGCGTCACCGCGCAGGCGTGGCTGCGCTCCGCGCGGGTGAGCGGGCGACGAGCATTCGCGGCGGGCGAGCTGATCGCGATGGAGCACCTCGCCGCGGCCCAGGCACGGGCGCGCTGGCCAAAGGCGTGGAAGTCGCTGAACCGCAAAAGCCTGAGGAGCTGGATGCCCTAGGGTTCCTCCTCCCCTCTCCCGCCGAAGCGGGAGCGATCAGTAAGTCCATCCTCCTCGCGCCTGGCGCGCAGGGTAGGGTGAGGGCGTGACGACCTTCTACGTCGTCCGCCACGCCAAGGCCGGCAGCAGGAGCCACTGGACCGGCGACGACCGCAAGCGGCCGCTGAGCAAGAAGGGCCAGAAGCAAGCCGAGGAGCTCGTCGCGGTTCTCGGCAAGTACAAGATCGCCTCCATCCACAGCAGCCCGTACCTGCGCTGCGTGGAGACCGTCGAGCCTCTGGCACGCGAGCTGCGGCTGGAGATCGCCCTGGCGCCGGAGCTCGCCGAGGGCCGCGGCCTGCGCGGCCTGCACCGGTTCTTCGACGATGCGACGCTCGACGCCGCGGTGCTGTGCACGCACGGGGATCTCGTGTGGGAGCTCGTCGAGGACCTGACGAGCCGGCGCCTGCTGCCCGCCTTCAGGGACGACTTCGACAAGGGCTCGACCTGGGCGGTCGAGGTCGAGGATGGATCGCCCGTCCGAGCGCGCTACATCCCCGCTCCATGACGCGCTAGCCTTGGCCGAGTGACGGTCACCCTGCGCGGCGCCGGGCTTGCTGAGGAGCAGGTCGTAGCCGTCGCCAGGAACCGCGAACAGGTCGCCCTCGCCCCCGCCGCGCGCACCCGGATGGAGCGCAGCCGCATCCGGGCCGAGCGGGCCTCTGCTTCGAGAGAGCCTGTGTACGGCGTGTCCACCGGATTCGGCGCTCTCGCCGGAACCCGGGTCGCGCCCCTGCGCCAGCCCGAGCTCCAGCTCGCGCTGGTGCGCTCGCACGCGGCCGGCGTCGGCCCCCCGGTCGATGTCGAGGTGGTGCGCGCCATGATGCTGCTCCGCGCTCGCACCCTTTCGATGGGCTTCTCGGGCGTGCGGCCCGCCGTCGCCGAGGCGCTCATCGCCGCCCTCAACGCCGAGGTCACGCCGGTGGTGCCGCGCTACGGATCGGTGGGCTGCAGCGGGGATCTCGCCCCGCTCGCGCACATGGCTCTGGCGCTGGTTGGCGAGGGCCAGGTCACCACTGGCGATGGCGCGACCAAGCCGGCGGCTTCCGCGCTTCGCGGCGCCGGGCTAAAGCTGTTGAAGCTCGAGACCAAAGAAGGCCTCGCCCTGATCAACGGCACCGACGGGATGCTCGGCATGCTCGCGCTCGCGTGCGCGGACGCCGAGCTGCTGTTTCGCACCGCCGACGTGACCGCGGCCATGTCCATCGAGGCGCTCCTGGGCACGGACCGGCCGTTCCTGTCCCACCTTCAGGAGCTGCGGCCGCACCCCGGCCAGGTCGCGAGCGCCTCGAACCTGGTCGCGCTGCTGAAGGACTCCGACATAGTGGCCTCCCATCGCCACTCGGCGCACGCGGTCCAGGACTCCTACTCGGTGCGCTGCAGCCCGCAGGTGGCGGGCGCCGCGCGGGACACGCTTGATTTCGCGCGCCGGGTCGCGGAGGTGGAGCTTGCCTCAGCCGTCGACAACCCTGTCGTGCTGGAGAACGGCTCCGTCGAGTCGACCGGCAACTTCCATGGCGAACCGCTGGCGTTCGCCGCCGACTTCATGGCCATCGCCGCGGCGGAGGTCGGGTCGATCTCGGAGCGCCGGGTCGACCGCCTGCTCGACCCGCAGCGGTCGCAGGGCCTGCCGCCCTTCCTCGCCGAGGAACCTGGCGTGAATTCCGGCCTGATGGTCGCCCAGTACACCGCGGCCGCGCTCGTCGCCGAGAACCGGCGTCTTGCCGCGCCCGCGAGCGTCGATTCGATCCCCACGTCGGGCATGCAGGAGGACCACGTTTCGATGGGTTGGGGCGCCGCGCTAAAGCTGCGCTCGGTGCTCGACAACCTGGCCAACATCCTGGCCGTCGAGCTGCTTGCCTCCGCGCGCGGTCTCGATTTCCGCTCTCCGCTCAAGCCCTCTGCGGCAACCGCGGCCGTGCGGGAGCTGGTGCGTCGCGACGTCAAGGGCCCTGGCGCCGACCGCTTCGTCGCGCCCGAGCTGGCCGCCGCCACTGCACTCGTTCGCGGTGGTGCCGTGGTTGCCGCGGCGCAGAAGGTGCTCGGACGCCTGGCGTGAGCCACACGATACGGGCCCCACGCGGACCGCAGCGCACCTGCCTTGGGTGGGAGCAGGAAGCCGCCATGCGGATGCTCATGAACAACCTCGACCCGGAGGTGGCCGAACGCCCCGAAGACCTCGTGGTCTATGGCGGAACCGGCAAGGCCGCCCGCTCGTGGGAGGCTTTCGACGCGATCGTTAGCGAGCTGAAGGTGTTGAAGGACGACCAGACGCTGCTCGTGCAGTCGGGCAAGCCCGTCGGCGTCTTCGAGACGCATGAGTGGGCGCCCAAGGTCTTGATCTCGAACTCGATGCTCGTGCCGCAGTGGGCGACGTGGGAGGAGTTCCGGCGCCTCGAAGCGCTCGGGCTGACGATGTACGGCCAGATGACCGCGGGCTCGTGGATCTACATCGGCACGCAGGGCATCCTCCAGGGCACGTACGAGACCTTCGCCGCGGTGGCGCGCAAGCTCTTCGGCGGATCGCTGGCCGGCACCATCACGCTGACCGCCGGACTGGGGGGCATGGGTGGGGCGCAACCCCTGGCGGTAACTCTGAACGGTGGAGTCGCGATCTGCGTCGAGGCTGACGATCAGCGCATCGCGCGCCGCCTCGACCACGGTTACCTCGACGTGCGCGCCGACGACCTCGAGCACGCGCTCGCGCTTGCGCACGAGGCGAAGACGGCGAAGCGACCGCTCTCGATCGGGCTTCACGGCAATGCGGCCGAGGTGCTGCCCACGCTGGCCCGGCGCGGCTTCGACGCCGACGTCGTCACGGATCAGACGCCCGCCCACGATCCGCTCATCTACATCCCTTCCGGCCTCAGCCCCGAGGACGCGCAGGAGCTGCGCCTCGACGACCCCGTCACCTACGTGAGGCGCGCGCGAGAGAGCATGGCGCGCCACGTGGAGGCGATGGTGGAGTTCCTCGACCGCGGGGCGGAAGTCTTCGACTACGGCAACAGCCTGCGGGCGGAGGCGAAACTGGGCGGCTTCGAGCGCGCCTTTGACTTTCCCGGCTTCGTGCCCGCCTACATCCGGCCGCTGTTCTGCGAGGGCAAGGGCCCGTTCAGGTGGGTGGCGCTGTCGGGCGATCCGGCGGACATCGCCGCCACCGACCGCGCGATGCTCGAGGAGTTCGCCGAGGACGAGGCGCTGGTGCGTTGGATCAAGGCCGCCGGCGAGCGCGTCCACTTCCAGGGCCTGCCTGCACGGATCTGCTGGCTGGGCTACGGCGAGCGCGCCCGCGCGGGCTTCCGCTTCAACGAGTTGGTGCGCGAAGGGAAGGTGAAGGCGCCGATCGTGATCGGTCGCGACCACCTCGACTCGGGGTCGGTGGCCTCGCCGTATCGGGAGACGGAGGCGATGCTCGACGGCTCGGACGCGATCGCCGACTGGCCTATCCTCAACGCTTTGCTCAACACCTCGAGCGGCGCGTCGTGGGTCAGCGTCCATCACGGTGGAGGGGTTGGCATCGGCCGCTCCATCCACGCCGGCATGGTCGTCGTCGCGGACGGCACCGAGCCGGCGGCGAAGAAGTTGGAGCGCGTGCTCACCAACGACCCGGGCACCGGCGTGATGCGACACGCCGACGCCGGCTACGAGCGCGCCCTCGAGGTTGCCCAAGAGCGTGGTGTCCACGTGCCCATGAAGGCCTGAGTCGCATGAAGGGTTCCGGGTTCTGGCACGCGGAGCAGGCGTGGGTCGGCCATGTCGCGACGGACGTCCTGATCGAGGTCGCGGACGGCCGGATCAAATCGGTCATAGAGGATGCGAACGCGCCCGACGGTGCGATCCGCCTCGGTGGATTCACCTTTCCCGGACTCGCCAACGTGCACAGCCACGCGTTCCAGGAATCGCTGCGCGGCCGGACTGAGGCAGGCGGAGGGGACTTCTGGGAGTGGCGGCGCCAGATGTTCCATGCGGCCGAGGGCTGGGACGGGCCCAGCTACGCGGCCTATGCGCGCACGGTGTTCCGGGAGATGCTGCACGCGGGGATCACCGCCGTTGGCGAGTTCCACTACCTGCACCGCTACGGCAACGACCTCGGCGAGGCTCTCATCGAAGCCGCGGCCGCCGAGGGCATCCGGATCACGCTGCTGGACGCGTGCTACCTCCGTGGCGGACTGGACGGGAGGCCGCTCGAGGGCGTGCAGCGCTCGTTCTCGGACGGCGACGCGGAGCGGTGGATCGCGCGGATGGAGGAGCTGAGGGAGGGATCCGGAGTGCGCATCGGCGCCGCGATCCACAGCGTCCGCGCCGTCGACCCGGCGTCGATGCGCATCGTGGCCGCCTGGGCGCGCCGGCGGCGGGCTCCCCTGCACATCCATCTCGCCGAGCAGCCGGCCGAGGTCGACGAATGTATCGCGGTCGAGGGGGTTACGCCGGCGGAGCTCCTGGAGCGGGAGGGCATCCTCGGCCCGGACCTCACCGCCATCCACGCCATCCACGTCACCGACTCCGACGTCTCCTTGCTGGGGTCGCACCAGGTGCGGATCTGCGCCAGCCCGACCACCGAACGCGACCTCGGCGACCGGGTCGGACCGGTACGCAGCCTGGCCGCGGCCGGCAGCCCCCTGTGCGTGGGCTCCGACTCCAATGCCGTCATCGACATCCTCGAGGAGGCCAGGGCGCTCGAGCTTGACGAGCGGCGCGCGACCGGGCGGCGCGTGATCCACTCGCCGGAGGCGCTGCTCGAGGCGGCCACGGTCGGGGGCATGCGCGCCCTCGGCTGGGATTCGGGTGAGCTGAAGGCCGGAATGCTGGCAGACTTTGCCACCGTGCAGCCGCCGCGGACGGAATGGAGAGGGCTGGGGGTGGGCTACCTGATCTTCTGCTGCTCGGCGCGCGACGTGACCAACGTGGTCGTCGGCGGCCGGACAGTCGTCAGTCAACCGTGAGGCGTCTCTACAACGTCGGGCGTTTGTTCACAGGGACCGACGAGGGCGTCATCCCGGGCGCCGCGGTCATCTTCGAAGGCGACCGGATCGCGTGGCGCGGCCACGAGGGCGGCGAGCCGCGCGTGCTCATGGATGCGGTGACCGAGGACTACGACTGCGGCGGCGGACTCGTCACGGCCGGGCTCATCGACGCGCACAGCCATCCGCTCTACGCCGGCGACCGCATGGCCGAGGTCGCCATGCGCACCGCGGGCGCGTCGTACGCCGAGGTGGCGAAGGCGGGCGGAGGGATCGGCGCGACGGTCAGGAGCACGCGCGCTCAACCCGCGTCAGCGCTCGAGGCCGCGGCCGCCGGGCGACTGAGCCAGTGGTTCGACGGCGGCGCCACGACGGTCGAGGCGAAGACCGGATATCACCTGAATCGCGACGGAGAGCTGGCGGGCGTCCGGGTGCTCAAGCGGTTGGGCGAGCGAGACGACGTGCCCAGGCTCGAGGTCACGTACCTGGCCGCCCATGCTCTGCCGCCCGACCGAGGCGCGACGCTCGCCTCTTACGCCTCGCAGGTTGTGGGCTGGTGTCGAGACGCGCACCTAGCCGGAGCGAGATTCTGCGACGTGTTCTGCGATCGCGGCTACTTCACCGTCGGCCAGTCGCGGCGGATCCTGCAGGCGGGCGTTGACGCCAAGCTGCTGCCTCGCATCCACGCCGACGAGCTCGCCCGCACCGGCGGCGCCAGGCTCGCCGCCGAAATGCACGCGGTGTCGGCCGATCATCTCCTCTGCGCCGATCGGAACGATGCCAGGGCGCTGGCCCGGGCCGGAGTGGTGGCGACACTGGCGCCGGTCACGGCGCTTTCGATGGGCAAGCTGCCGCCGGTGAAGCACCTGCTCGATGCCGGTACGGTGATCGCTCTTGGGACCGATCACAACCCCGGCACGAGCGGCATCACGAGCATGAGCCTGGTCATCGCGCTCGCGATCGCCGTCTTCAAGATGTCGGCCGAGCAGGCGCTGCTCGCAGCGACGATCGGCGGTGCGCAGTCGCTCGCGCTTTCGGACCGCGGAAGCATCGCGCGCTCGACGCTCGCCGATGTCGTGCTGTGGGACGCGGAGCATGAAGGCGCGTTCGCGTGGGCTTTTGGATTGGCACCGCGACAGGTCTGGAAAGGCGGCGTTCCGATCGTCTAGCGCCCGTTGGTTCGCAAGTTTGCGGACCTAATTGTGTTGCAAGAACCGTGCATTCCATGTACAAGATTCACTGCAAAGACCGCTGACTTAAAACTTCCTGAACTTGACGCGGTCGAATAGGAGGACTCCTACTGGTGTCTAAATGGAATCCGCTGGCGCTAAAGCTTCTGATGTGGGTCATGGGCGCGCTGCTCGTCATGGGCTCGGGCCTGGGCTTCATCGGGAGCAGCTTCTTTCCGTTTGATTCATGGGCCGGCGTCACAGCTTCCGTGGCCGGAGTCGCGTTCGGCGCCGGCGTGATGGTGGCCGGCTTCAACCCTGAAGCCAACGTGAGCTGGGTGCGCGCCCTGATCCTCTACGCGGTGCTCGAGGTTGTCTGGCAGATCTTCGACCAGGTCACCCTGGCCCACTTCGACATCGTCGCGTTCATCATTGCGATCCTGGTCGCAGTCCTTCTCCTCGTGCTCTACCCGAACAGGGCTGAGCTGCTGATGCAGAAGGGCAGCGGCGGCGGAGCCATGAAAGCCCGCGCGTAACTCGTCAACCGCACGTTTCCGAGGGGCAGCCTAGGCTGCCCCTTTCCATTTGCGTGGCAGGGTTGGCCGGGCTGCGCCCGGCCATAACTTTGTCTTACGCGCCTGCCAGGCGTGGCCAGGAGAGACGAATTCGATAAATCACATCTCGGAGGGAGAGCAGCGCGGCTCTAGCCGCGCGATGAGAGGGAGCCGGGACGGGTCCCTCTCATAACTAAGCGGTTCCGGGCTCGTCGCCGCTCACGATCCAGCGGCCGCCGCCCCCGGTGGCGACGAGGTCTTCGGCCGCCTGTGGGCCCCATGAGCCCACCGGGTACGGCTCCGGGTGCCCGTCCATCTCCCAGGCCTTGATCAGCGGATCGACGATCTCCCAGGAGAGCTCGATCTCTTCGCCGCCGGGGAATGCGGAGTGGCCGCCCGCGAGCACCTCGTTAAGCACGTTCTCGTATGCGTCGGGGAGAGCCGCGCGCGTCAGCTTGGCGTAGTCGAGCCTCATGCCCGCGGGCACCATCTCGAAGCGCACGCCTGGACGCTTCGCTCCGATGCGCAGCGTGATGCCTTCGTCCGGCTGGATGCGGATCACGATCAGCGTCGGGATGCCGCGCTGGCGGCGGCCGCCAACCCGCAGCATCGGCGCGTCCCGCAGCTTGATCACGATCTCGGTGGCACGCCGCTTCAGTGCCTTGCCAGTGCGTACGAAGATAGGCACGCCGTCCCACCGCCAGTTGTCGATCTGGACCCGCGCGGCCGCGTACGTTTCGCGTCGCGACTCCGAGGAGACTCCCTCCTCGTCGAGGTAGCCTTCGTACTGTCCCCTGACCGCGGTGCTCGGGTCGAGCGGCGTCATCGATCGCAGCGCGAGCCGTTTGGCGCGGCGGATGTAGTCCGCGTCGAAAGTGATCGGAGGCTCCATCGTGACGAGCGCGAGCAGCTGCAGGACGTGGTTCTGGATCATGTCCCGCACCGCGCCGATGTGATCGTAGTAGCCGGCGCGCGTGCCGATGCCTTCCTCCTCCGCCGCGGTGATGAGAATGGTCTCGACCAGGTTGCGGTTCCACACCGGCTCGAACAGCGAGTTGGAGAAGCGCAGCGCGAGCACGTTCTGGACCGTGTCCTTGGCCAGGTAGTGGTCGATGCGGAAGATCTGCTCCTCATCGAAGCTCGCCGCCAGCTGCGCGTTGAGCTTGCGGGCCGACGCGAGGTCGTGGCCGAGCGGCTTCTCGACGACGATTCGCCGCGACGGATCGCCCTTGGTGGCCATGCCGGACTGTCCGACCGCGCCGAGGATGTCCGAGAAGGTGTCGGGCGGGGTGGCGAGGTAGAAGATCGCGGACGAGGTGCCGTCCAGCAGGGCCTTCACCGGCCCGAAGCTCGCCGGATCCCGATAGTTGATCTGGACCCATTCCGCGGTGGCGGCCAGCTCGGAGCTCCCGCTGGACTCGTTGACGAGGTCGCGGAACTCCTGCTGGGACGGCCGGCTGCGGCCGGCGCCGATCACGCGCAGCGCCGTGCCGTTCCGCGCGGCGAGGTGCTTCAGCGAGGGAAGGATCTTCCTACGCGCGAGATCCCCCGACGCCCCGAAGATGACGAGATCGACGCCCGCGGGCACGTTAATGAATGCTAGATCTCAGTCGGCGATTACGTCGGTGCCCGCGATCTCGTCGTGTACCGCGCGCAGGCGGAAAGCGGCGAGGGGCAAGGTTGCGAATCGCATGACCGCCTGGGTCAAGGAGGGGCGGGAGCCGTCGATCGATACGACGCGCTGGCGCAGGATCGCGCCACCGATCGTGCGCCCCGACACCGCCCACGCGGCGAGGTGATAGCCGGCGGCGATCGCGAGCAGCGCCCGCAGCCGGTGCCTACGCGCGAGGGCCAAGGTGACGCCCGCGCATATGCCGGTATCGATCAATCCGCCCGCGAGGCGGCCCGACACGTCGGCCGGGACGCCTGCGACCGGCTTCCGTCCGCGAAGGCGCAGCAGCTGCAGGCGCACCACCGCGTGGTGGATGGGCAGCTGCGTGAGCATGTAGATGGGCCTGGGCAGCCTTGGTCGGTAGCCCTCCACCCTCGCGACGAGCCTTCCTTCGTCATAGCGAAGCTCCAGGTATCCGCCCGGCGCGCCGGCGAGCAAGCCTCCCTCGACCGGCCACGTGACCGCGTACGAGGTCGTGGCGGGGACGTCGAACTCGAGAACCTCCACCGGACCCACGTAGAGCGAATCGCCCTCCATCCGGATGAGCCCAAGGCTGAGCGTGGCGATGGCCTCGAAGAAGCCGTCTCGCAGGAACTCGCCGCTCAAGGGCCTGGGCGAATGGATGCTGTCCTCGACCTCCACCTCGCCCTGCACCCACCGCATATCGTTCTTGAGTATTGCCCAAGCTCGAGCTCTCGGTTCCGGTCACGGTCGCCTCCTCCCCGGAGCAGGCGTTCGACTACTTCGCCGACCACCACCACGTCGCCGACGTCCTCGAGGGTGTCAGCCGATGGGAGCCGCTGGGCTCGCAGACCGAAGGCGTGGGCGCGCGCTATGCGGTCGAGATGGCGGCGCTCGGCCTTCCACTGCGCTCGGTGCTTCGGCTGAATCGCTGGCGCCGCCCGCATGCGATCGGTTGGATCTCGGAATCCGGCCTGATCAAGCAGGAGGGCGGGTTCACGTTTACGCCCGTGGCCCACGGAGTTCGCATCGTCCTTCACATCGCTTACGAGCCGCCGGCCTCGTTCCTGGGCGCTGCAGTCGCGCGCCGGCTCGACGGTTTCGTGCGCCGCCGCCTCACGGCCGCCATGGAGCGGATCCGCGCGACGCTGGAATCGCCCGTCTAAAGTTGGTCGCGTGCGGCTGAACAAGGACGCGGGCGCCGTTCTCGGCGCGGCCCGCATCGGGCTGCTCGCCTTGCGGTCCGGGCGCGTGCCACTCGTGAACCCGGCGGCCTTCCATTTCGGCGCCGGCTCGTTGTGGATGACGACCTCGCGCTTCGCTGTCAAGACGGTCCTCGCGCGGCGCGATCCGCGCGCCGCCTTCTTCGTCGACGGCGGCTCTCGCGCGGTGCTGCTGCGGGGCGCCGTCGAGGTGTTCGACCCGCTGTCCGTCTCCGACGAGGTGCGGGCGGTCCTGGGCGGCCCCGCATTCTTTGCCGGCATGGCGGGCTATACGCTCAAGAACGCTCCGTTCATCGCCGGCTACCTCCTCGACATTGCGCGCCTGCCCCGCGAATGGATGCCATACAACCGGGTCGTGCTACGCCTCCTGCCGACCGACGCCGAGATGCTGGAGGTCCCGAAGTTTCCAGAGGCTCAGGCCGCGCGCGTGCCGGCGGTCCCTGCCGAGATCGGCCGGCGGCTGGCCGGCGTGGCCAGGGGATACGCATGCTGGCTCGAGGGAGCGAAGCCGGTGATCGAGCCGGCGTTCTGGGAGGTGGATCACGGGCAGGTGCTGGTCGCGCCATTCGGCCAGCGCCATCCGCGACCGGGCGGCGGCGGCGCGCTGGTGGTCGAGTCGCATCACCGGTACCGGCCTTCGCTGATGGTCGGCGCATGCGTGCGCGGCACCTTCGGCGTCGCGAGCTCGGCCGCACTGATCGCCGAGCGCTACGGCCTCGACTCGGGCGACGTCACGCATGCCCTCGAGCTGCAGCCCGACCGGGTGACCTCGTGGCGCGGCTTTGCCATCACCAGCGCGGTGCCGAAGTCCGCGCGAAGCCTGCGGCTGGCCGAAGGATGAAACCCTCCGCCCCTGATCTCAAGGTGCGGCGGTGGGAGTCCGGCCGCTGGTCCGAATCGCCGGACGCCGTGGTCATGGAGGAGCCGCTGCAGCTCTCGCTCGACGGCTCGCCGCTGTCCGTCGTGATGCGCACGCCAGGCGCCGACGTGGAGCTCGCCCTCGGCCTCTTGTATGCCGAGGGGATCCTGACGTCGGCCGGCGACGTGAGCGTCGTGAGGATCAGCGCCGAGACCGGCGAGAGGGAGGAGGGCGTCGAGGTCGAAGCCGACTTGATGGAGTCGAACCAGGTCGACGTCCATCTGGCCGTGCCGCCCAGGCGCCGGCCCGAGCGGTCGATGCTCGCGAGCTCCGCGTGCGGGGTGTGCGGGGCGGTGATGATCGAGGACCTCAAGCGAGGCCTGGCCCCGCTCGAGGTGGGGCCTTCGATCAAGGGTTCGCTGCTCCCTGGGCTCGTCGACAAGCTGCGGGCGGGGCAGGGGGTCTTCGACCGCACGGGCGGCCTCCACGCCGCAGGACTTTTCTCGGTCTCGGGCGAGCTCGTGTGCGGGCGCGAGGATGTCGGCCGCCACAACGCGGTCGACAAGGTGGTCGGTCGCGAGCTGCTCGACCACGCCCTGCCCGCGTCGGAGCGCGTCCTGCTGGTCAGCGGCCGCGCCGGGTACGAGATCGTGCAGAAGTCGATCACGGCCGGGATCCCGGTGCTCGCCGCGGTCGGGGCGCCTTCGAGCCTGGCAGTCGCGCTGGCGCGCGAGTTCAACCAGACGCTGGTCGGGTTTCTTCGGGGCGAGCGCTTCAACGTGTACTCGGCGCCGGAGCGACTGAGCTGAACCTGGCGGCGCTCGCGTCGAGGCCGTCCGTCCGGATCGGGCTGCTCGGCGCCTACATCCTCGCGGTCGAGTGGGCGCGCGCGCTGGTGTCGACGGCGCCGTTCGCCGCCGTGCCCGCGCTCGTGCTTGGGGGCGTCGCCCTGGCCCTGACGGCGTGGCGATGGCCGGCCGACAAGCTCGGGCTCGGGACGTCGCGCCTGGCGTTTCGGGTGCTGGGCGGCCTGGCGCTGGCGGTCGTGCTGCTGCTCCCGGCGGCGGCCCGCTTGAGCGCGATCCCGATCCTTGCGCCTGCGCTGGCGGTGGCGGCGGTCGCGGTGTCGGTGGGCGAGGAGATCGCCTTTCGCGGCGCGCTCTTCGCGGCCCTGGAGGAGGCCGGCGGGGGGCCGCCGGCGGTGATCGGCAGCACCGCGTTATGGACGGCGGCGCATGCGCTGTCGCACCCGCCGGCATTCCTCGTCACGGTCGCGGCGGCTGGGCTGCTGCTCGGCCTGTGGCGACTGGCCTGCCGGGACCTGGTGGCCCCGATCATCGGACACGTGATCGCGGACCTCGCGCTTTGAAGCGATCCGCGCTGCTCGCGGCCGCCGCCGCGCTGTACCTGGCCACAGCGTGGATGGTCGCGCCGGGGTTCTATGACGGCTTTGCGCCGCCGCAGCCCTACAACTTCGTGTGCCCGCCGCCGCAGGCGGGCGCAAACTCGGCGCCGGCGTCGGGCCAGCTGGTCATCAAGGTCATCAACGGCGTCAGCGACGCCAACTCCGCCTTCACCGACGACGGGCAAGTGGTGATCGGGTTTCTACCGGGGGCCTTCGACGTGACCGGCAAGACGAGCGTGAAGGTCGACATCACACCGGTCAGCCCGTGTCCCAAGCCCGCCGGGCTGCATTTTTCTACCAATACCTACCAGATCGCCGCCGACGCGCCGCTCATCAAGAGCTCGACATTGGTGATGCGCTACTCGAACCTGGTCGCCGATCCCAGCTTCATGTATCGCGCGGACACCGTGGACGGTCCCTGGAAGCCAATCGAGGTTTCGGCGCAGGCGCAGGTCTGGACCATAGACTCGAAGACAGACAAGTTCGGCTACTTCGCCGCGGGCTACCCGCAGGGAGCGGTGTCGACAGGCGGCGGGGGTGGCAGCCAGATCCTGCCGGTGACGATCGCGATCCTGATCGTGCTTGTGCTGGTGGGCGGGGTGCCGATGACGATCCTCCGCCGGCGACAAGCGAGGTCGGGCAATGCCGGTGAGGACGACGAGGAAGAGGCTTAGCCGTCAGTCCTGTCCTAGTACTTGATCGCTTCGAAGTAGGTCCCGCACGCGCGGCAGCGGTACTGGAGCGTCATCGCTTGCGTGCCGAACAGCGAGATGACCTCGGCGTCCCGCTTGCGGCAGTGGGGGCAAGCAGGCTCTTCTTGCCGCGCCGGCTCAGCCTTGCTTCTGTGCCGTGGCGGGCGCAAACCGCTTCTCCTCCAGGCCGCGCAGCATGCCAAACGTGAGGTCGTCGATCGCCCCAGGCCTCGAGCGGCGCCGGCGCGGGTCCCACCTCTTCCAATCGAGGTCGAGCTTCGGCGCTTTTGTGTCGAGGCGCTCCTCGAGACGAGATCGCAGCTCGGCCGGACCCATGCTCAGCGCACCGCTCTTGTGGAGAGCCGCAGTGTCCCCGGCGGCCGGGCCGAACCATTCCATCGCTTCCTTCCATGCCTCGTCGAGCGGGCCCTTCTCGATGCCGGAGCGCAGCCAGCTGCGGCCGTGCAGAAAGTGGTAGCGCTCCTCCATGAGCATCTTGCGCAGCCGGTGCTGGAGCACCTCGACCGAGCCGTTGACGCACGCTTCGATCATCACCGTGAACGCGGTGTCGAGGATGGCGTTGGCGGCGACGAACTGCGCCCACGAGGTCCACGGCTCGTCGAAATAGGGAAGAGCGCGCAGGCTCGCCGGGTCGGACTCGCGGTCGGCGCCGCGAGGGTCCTCGCCCAGTGGCTCGAGACAGCCATACAGGACGCGGCTGTGGCCGAGGTCGTCGAGGCCCATCGCGGCCGCTGCGATGTCGGCCTCAAGCGAAGGCGCGCGCGTCGCCCACTCGGCATAACGCAACCCGAGCAGCTGCTTGTTGTCCGCGATGCTCAGGACGAGATTCGAGATCTCTGTCACGACTCGCCGGGCGACCAGAGAGCTATTACATGGTCCTTGCGCACGATCGTCATCTCGATCCAGCGTTCCTCGTCGTACGTGGCGCGGGCGTAAGCAGCGGCCAGGTCGTCGTCCGGCGCCACTACGCTGCCCACCTGGTGCAGCGGCTCGGCTCGAGTCTTGCGCGCGAACACCTCGTACTCGACGGCTTCGCCGCTTACTCGCTTGTACCTGGTCGCGCCTTCGGTCATACGGCCAGGCCCCACGCCTCGAGCGCGTCGCGGCCTTCCGGAGTCAAGCGCGCCGCCGTCCAGGGCGGGTTCCAGACGACGTTGATGCGCACCTCCCGCACGCCGGGTTCGCGAAGCAATCGCTCGCGCACGTCTTCCAGGATGAAGTCGGATGCGGGGCAGCCCATCGCAGTGAAGGTCAGGTCGACGTCGACGATCCCATCATGCTCGGCGATGCCGTAGATGACGCCGAGGTCGACCAGGTTGACGGGCATCTCCGGGTCCTGGACCTCGGCGAGCGCCGCCCAGAGGCGTTGAGTCACGCGCCGTTGTTGTGGGTCTTGCGGAACCTGTGGAACTCCTCCTGGAACATCGCCACCATCTCGGCGTTGCGCGGCCCTCGTTCGCGCCAGCGCGCGAGCACGTCGTCCCATGTGATCGGCTTGCTGAAGTCCCAGCGCTTGGCCTCCGCGTCGAACTCGCATGGGAACGGGTAGTCCAGCTCCCACACGTCCTTGCCGTCCTTCGTCTCCTTGTGCGCCGGCACCTTGATGCCGATCTCCTCGGAGTACGGCACGACGGTCGACAGCCACCACTGCCGGAGCTGGTCGTTGGTCAGGCCCTTGAGCCGGTACTCGAGCTGCGTCGAGTGCATCTTCATCGTGTCCGGCAGGCCGAACCATTCCACGCTCAAGGGGAACATCCAGTCCACGGCGTGCTGCAACTCGTCCTTGGCCGCGCCGCCGGCCTGGCTGATTCGCTTCATCCAGGTGCGGCCGTTGCGCAGGTGGAAGTTCTCCTCGGCCATGACCTTGTTCAGGCCGCGCTTCCAGGGTCCGTACGAACACTTGTCGTGGATGTCGCCAAGGAGGCAGAAGCCGGCCTGGTCGTACATGCCGTTGGCGACCACCAGCTCAGTCCACGATTCCAGGGGCACGTCGAAGGCGTAGGGGTAGCGGAAGCTCTTTGGGTCGCGGCTGAAGATGAGCTTCTCCTGGTCCTCGCCGAGCTCTTCGAGGATGTGGTACGCGATGTGCGCGTGGGCGAGCTCGTCCTGGATGATGGCGATGCCCGTCATGAACGCGTTGATCGAGGGCGCGCGCTTGGCGGCCAGATAGTAGGCGGGCGCGGAGATCAGCTCGGTGTCGCCCGACACGATCAGCGTGTGCTTGAGCTCGCGGAGGTACTCGGGGGTCATCTCCGAGGGCGATTCGATGAGCTCGCCGGACTTGATGGTCTGCGCGAACTCGGCTGCGCTGGGCATCGCCTTTCATTCTGCGTCAAGCGGGCCGGGTAGAATCTGGATCTCCTCCAGGCGGTGTCCAGACCGCGCCCGTGGTGGCTATAGCTCAGCATGGCAGAGCACCAGATTGTGGATCTGGGTGTCGCGGGTTCAAGTCCCGCTAGCCACCCTTTTGTCCACCCAATTAGTATATACTGAATGGGTGGACGATCGGCCGATCGTCTGGGATGCCGCCAATCCGATCATCCCGAACGGCACATCTCGCTCGCGGAAATTGAGGAGGCGCTTTGCGACGGTGATCGGATGGAAACCGACCTCCCAGAGCGCCAAGCGCACCAGGTGATCGGCCGGACTTCAGCCGGCCGGTGGCTGATTGTGATTTGGGTCGATGACCGTGAGGGTCGCTACCCGATCCATGCGCGCAGTGCGTCCAAACGAATCATTCGGAGGATCAGCCAATGAAGACCAAGGCAACCAGGAAGCCTTTCCTTGACCCATTTGACGAACTGAGCGACGAGGAGTTCGAACGGGAAATACTCGAGTCGCTCGATCAGGCGACGACGAAGATCTCTTTGCGGGTTCCTAAGGACTTGCTGAGCCGGACTAAGCATGTGGCCGAGCGGCGCGGTGTCCCTTATCAGTCGCTCATGAAAGCACTGATCGACCAAGGCGTGCGGCGACTGGAGCGCGTTCGACGAGGCACACATTAACCGAGGCCTCGGAGGCGAGACAGCAGTCGAATATCGGCCGCCACTGTCGCACTTCTACCGATCGATGTTGGCACGGAATGCGCTTGTGGTCATGTGGCTTGGGATCGGCCTTGGGCCGGCGGTATCAGGCAGCCACCTCGGCGCGATCATTGCGCTCTGCATGATTGCGTGGGAGAGTTACGTGGCAGTGACGTTCGTCCGGACCCCCATCCGCGCCGACGCTAGGGGGATTGAGTACAGGACTCCCCTTGGAAGGTTGCAAAGCTTTCATGGAGCCGACTAAGGCCTGGTAACGAAGCCGTCCCGCCACGTGGCGTGCCGCGGTACCCAGTCCAGCTCCCGTTTCGCCTTCGCATTTGACGCTCCGCGGCCTTCGCGCAGAGTTGCCGCGGCGAACCGACCCGCCAGGAGCGAGACCAACCATCCGGGCACATGCATCGGCGCGGGCGCGCCGATGTCACGGCAGAACGCGGGGATCCAATCCCGAGCCGCGGCAGGATCATCGTCCACGATGTTGTACACGCCGTCGCCATGCTCGAGCGCCACGACCGCCGCGCCGGCCGCGTCGTCCACGTGGACGAACGAAAAGACTCCACCGCCGCTGCCGACAATCGGGAGCATCCGTCGCCGGGCCTGGCGGGCGAAATCGCCATCGCGGTCGAAATAGGTTCCCGGCCCATAAAGCTGCCCGTAACGAAGCAGGCCAGCGCGGCATCCTCTGGAAGCACCGCGGGGCCAGCAGCGGCGTACATGAAGGCGATCGACTGGTAAACGAAGCGCTGCGCTCCCGCCTCCGTGGCGGCAGCCAGCAACGTGCGCGTCGCCTCGACTCGCAATCGGTTTGTGCGCTCGTAAAAA